>NFZC01001064.1_pt1 | contig 13853 bp, 19 predicted proteins | sample 1095391 | NCBI WGS metagenome assembly NFZC01 (sample SAMN03609890, study PRJNA323583) | gut metagenome | isolation source: feces | host: Rattus norvegicus | place: Denmark: Riget | collected 2013
GCATCCATAACCGAATGTGTTACTATAACATTCATTTCCCATTGTTATATTTGCACAATTTATTCCGAAAAGATTATTGTGCATGAAACGGATGCTATATACCTCATTTTCTTCATCGTACATTTCAAGCCAAGCATACATAACAATGTTGTTCAGAACACGTGCATAATGGGAGGCTTCATCAATTAGAATACTGGAGGAAAAAGATTGAATGGAGTTTTTCTCGCAAAAATTATGATAATTATAGCAACCGGGCAAAGTCTTATCGTCATTAGAATCAAAATCCATGTCATGTCGCATCTTTAACGAAGCATCCTCCACATTTTGAGCAACCATTGTTGCATAGTTATTATCTTGCCACGTTATTAGACTGAATGTATAAGCCCAGATACTATCCTCCATATCCAACTCATAATCAGGAGAGTCCATGTTCTCAAATCCGCAATATGCAGGCTCCAAATTTTTATTGACAGCATTGCACCGATACCTCTTGAATTGTATGTTTTTGAAATCATATGGACAATCGTTGTTCCACTCGTCAATCATGCGACAGATGACACCTTTTCCGTCCTCCGTGTCCGCCCATGCAAAGCGTGTTGCATCATTGTCGAGGCAATACCAAATCTTCCACGCATCAAGGTTAGAGTTCGCAAAATAGCCTTGATCACGACTGCTTTTGATAGCACGGGCTTCTTCCGACAGCGTAGTATTAGAGGTAGCCATAACTAACAAATCAAAAGGATGCCCCGCACTACGTGCCTCGGGGCCATTTGCAACTGTCGTCTCATAGTCGGTAATCCTATACCATTGTCCTGTAACCAATTCACCCACATCTCGCATTGAGGTCAGTTGCGCATAGGTTACATGTTTTATTCCATTGATATAATCCATAGGCCTGTTCCATAGTTCATTGACGGCACCGACAATAGTCTTGGCTGAAGTTTGCAAAGCATTACATAGTTTATCGCCATTCAAATATCTTTCTGTCATATATTTTGCAATTCAATCTTAGTCCTTGGTTCAAACAATAAAATAACTGCCACATCTTTGACACGTGACCTTATATTTAGGTGGATTAGTCAATAGCGCATTCTCTTCGTCAATAACCATCTTTCCGCCACATTTCTTGCAAATGGCAACTTCCTTTCCATTTTCTATTTTAAACATATTCTAACAATTTAAACATTCAACCACCTTCTGTCAGTCTCTGCAACAATTTCCGAATTATTGAAAATTCGTAAATAATTGACGGAAACTTCATCGCCATCCTCCAATATCTTCTCTAAAACCTCTCTCCTATCCCAAATGGGAAGATTTTTAAATTCGGCAAGTACTTCTTCCTTTTTGAGTCCTTGCACTTGATAATATGGATTTTCTATAAGCATATTGTTAATATATAAAAGTTAATAATCTCCGTTTTGAACTTGCAATGTCAATAATCCTTCATTTCTCCACATCTCAACGCATTTGTTTGAATCCTCAAATGAACAAATGACATTGTACTTTCCCTTGATGTTTTCCTCATATAGCTTTTTCTTGCAAACTTCTCCACTACTCCAATCATTCCGGTCACGCATAATTAGTTTGTAGTGACTGCCGAAGTTCTTCCTTATCCACCTGTCTGTCTGCTCCCTAACCTCATCTGTTCTACCAGTTAAAAAGAAAACATTGACGCCAAATGCGCATAGCACGTTCAATATTTTGTGCAACCTTTCATCAGCAACATCCTCGTCAAGCCTTTCCCATTCAAAAGGTGTTCTTCCGGTATGCATCGCAAATGTTCCGTCCAAGTCACAGATAACGCAGTTCGGTAGTTCGTCATTAAACTTATCGCTATTGTTAATTCTGTAGTCTGTCATTTCCTCTTCCAATTTTTCCTTGTAGTAACGCTTATAGAAACTTTCCATAACACTTGAACTTATGTATAGCCCACCGTCTTCTTTACGCTTCTTCGAGCGTTTCATCGCCTCTCCAAATGAAATATAAAACTCTTTCTCAACAACTTCATAACCATATTTTGAAGCTAAGTCGTACCACTTCGGAAGATATTTTGGATTTAAATTTGTGTTGTCCGAGATTATGAACTCAACATTATCAATCATTGCATTGACTACCATATCACGTTCTATTTCGGACACTTCATCTTCCTTATTATGTGTATATTTTCCATTTCCGACGGACAGTCTTATTGAGTCCCTGTTAACAATAACACATTCCGGGAACAACTCCTTAAACTTGTTCGCCCATGTGCTCTTTCCGCTACATGGTGGGCCTTGCAACAAATAAAAAACTTTTCTTCCCATGTTATTTCCTTTCCCTTTCGGCTGAATTTGATTCAATGTTATAGTTGTGGAAATCTTCAAACTCCTGTTGCGTCATCGCTCCCCTCTTGCTCTTGTTATATTTGTTTTTATCAACCATGCTATATCATTTATTTATTAAGTCCACCACGTTTCAATTCCGGTACCATCAAACAAACTGTCATATATCTCTTGAAGTTTGTTGTTATATTCTATTTCGTTAGCGTAACTTTCCTTATCCCCGATAATAGACATTGCTTGTTCTTTTATTTGCCTATGTGTTTGTCCCTTAATAATATTGAATATTCGTTGATATATTATATCCTTCCGGGTTTCAACCGTCGAAACATATTCATCAAAGATTTCATTTTCAACCGTTTTTTCAGGTTTATAACTTCTTGTCCCGTCGGAATATTCAGTAACCGTTATTTTGTCGTTCTTGATGGTTGGGATTACGATTTTTTTGTACACCTCATAATTCATGTCATCAAAATCAATCCTCAATAACCGAACCAAATTACCTATGGCGGCAACTTTCTTGTCCCGACTAACCTCCTCCTCATATCCGTTTTTTATATATTCGGCAAGTTGTTCCAAGCAAAAAGCAAACATGTTTGTCTGATATCGATAATCCCACGGACGCCATTCTTTCAAAACCTTATGAAATTTAATATGGTTCTTGAAACACCACTTAAAATCACACCAAGAATTTTTAATGGATGGAATAATATTATAAAACCAATCCAAAATGGCATTTAAGCGTGTTTTCTTCGTGTTGCCATTATTTAATATTTCCCCACGCGTAATTTCAAATTGCTTGACTATTTTCTTTTCCATAAAATATTTCCGTTTAATTGTTCAACAATGCAAAGTTAAGCAATGATTTTCAAACAACCAAACATTTTCTAATTTTCTTTGAAACTCCTAATCAAATCCTCAAACTCGCGTTTTGCCTTGTTAATCTTATCTCTTCCTTCGCGTATCTTTTTCATTTCAACGTCCGTGTACTTGTCAGGCGCTCCATTGCAATAACTTTCATAATTCATATATGGAATATCATATTCGTGCAATTCAAGATTTTTCCAGTACCAAGTATAAAATTTTCCATTTGGGATATTATTATCCACATCATATCGAATATCACTCATCGTAACGAACATGTCTCCGACCATAGCAATAGTACCTACATCTCCGGCAACCCACATATCAGGCTCGTAATCGAATCCGTTTTTAGAACAGAACTCGCGAAGATAGCCATCGCAAGCCTCTTCATATTTTAATTTCAACTGTTTTAATATCATAATTCCTTAATTTAATCTGTTGATGTTGAATCGCTTGTTCCGGTGCAGTCATATATTGACACACATTCTGCGCATCCGAATGGATTTGTTATTTTTGATGTTTCAGCGAGCATTTCAGCCAATTTCCTCTTTGGATATTTCATGTACATATGTACGCGTTCATCAAATGTTTGTGCCACAATTTGAAACATAACCTATTCCTCCTTATTTGCATTTAAATATTCAACAAACTTCAAGATTTGTTCTTCCTCAACGTTTTTGCAGAATTCCCTTGTTGAAAAACTCATATTGCTTTTCTTCTCATCAATTTCTTTCCGCAAATTCTGAATGCTCTTGCCTTTCTTCATCTCATTGTTAATTTGAAAAAGTTGTGTCCCGAACATTTTAAGAATTTGTTTCTTGGCTTGTTCCTTTGCAATCTTATCAAGTTGTTCTTTCTTTATTTGGATTTTTTCATCCATTTCCTCCGGAGTTTCTCCAACCTCCTTTGATCCGATAGTTCTAACGCTCATTTGTTATTTAATTCTTTTAAAATCACATTAACCATATCTTCTACAGTTACGCAACGGCAAATATCAATATCATTAAGTTTAATTTCAAATTCTTCTTCACAAGCCATAGCAATTTCAACTATATCCAGTGAGTCTAATTCCAAACCTCGCTTTAATTCGTCTTTTATACTTTTGATAATAACGTAATCACCGTTGTGTTTGTCGTGAGATTCACAAACTTTTATAAATCTTTTATAAATCTCATGCTTATTTAATCCCATCTTAATCTAACAAAATCTTTTTATCACTTTTTTTCTCTATTTTAAAGAGATTTCCAACTACATAGCCAAGAATAAAAGTTATTAACGAAACCGCCTCCATTAAAGCATAAGATATCTCCGGTTGGAGAAAGTGGCAAACCACGGTAGAAATAATAACAACAATTGTGATAGCGATAGCCGTCCATTGTTTCCAATTCAATTTTTTCATATTAATATTTTTTTCTTATAACAAATATATCTTTTATTTTTTTGAAACTTCCAAAACCAATTAATCTTCATCCGGAATTTCTTCAACTCCGACAATGCAATCCGTGCTTATATTATCATAGGTGTACACACACTCGTCATAATTAGGGTCTGAAAAGAATTTCAACTGTTTCTTATGTCTCGATATATTAACGGATAGCAAAACCATTGAATTTCTGATAACATATTTATTTGAATCGTTCCTTATAAAAAATTGTTTTGCAACCTGCCACAATATATCATCCTTCGGCTTTGAGGTTAAGAAATAAATTCTCTCAGGGTGCTTTGACAACTTGTTTCCTGCCTTTGGAACGAGTCCATTTTTCAATATCTTATCAACATAACATTCTTGGGTTATATGATATAGCACATTCGGAACCTCAACGCCGTTATTCTTCAGTGCTCTTTGATATTTCTTCTCGAAAACCAGCAATATATCCCCACTCTTGCACTCAGTAGTCGCGTCTTTCGACGCCATATACCATCCGCACGCTTCTATGAACTTTGACAGCCGTTCAATGTCCTTCTTATCATTCGGAATAACTAACTCAATAACGGATATTTCTTTCTCTTTTCTTCCGAACCTCAAAGTTCCGCTATCTGTTTGAATGTAGCCTTGATAACTATTCCCTTCCAGATATTCCTCCCAGTTGTCAGTTATTAAAAATCTCCTCTTTATAGTCCTCAAAATAAAATCAGCATCATAAGATTTTATCAATCCTTCGGTTATAACCTTTCCGAATTTTTCAAACAATAAAAGAGGACAGCCTATAAAACCTCCCCTCTTCTCAAACAATCCCAATCTCCCCATAAGATTATTTATCTCATCTATTTCCTTGTTCTTTTCGATCAACATTTATCCGCCTTTCTATCTTTTTCTTAACATCGTCAAATGATATTGGGAAATAATCATTGTTGTCAGCACCCACATCGTATTGTGTCGAATAGCAATAACTCATCTTTAAATTCAATTCCTAGCATAATAATTCCTCCATTTTCTTAACGTTAATGCAAAGATAACCACTATTTTTCAAATAACCAAATAATTCTCGGGGCGAGATATAAAAAATCGACTTCCCCTATTCTGCTTATGCAATCCGGTTTTATATTTTCAACAACAAAAACACCGTTCTTATGGTTTGGATCTTTATATATTTTAACTTCATCGCCAATTTTGTTGACATCAATATCGAAAACAACATAATGCAAATCGTTCCCTCGGCTATTATTATCCTGACTCAATTGAATTCCAAGATTAATAATTTCTTCTTCTCCGGCACTTCCTCTTATAAAATATATTCTTCCCGGATATTTGAATATCCCATTCCGGCATCTCGGAGAAAATCCTCCGGTTAATATTTTTTGCTTATTATATAATGGAGTTAAATGGAAAAGATTTTTCTCTTCTCTTCTTATTTCTTCAGAATCATCTTCTTGAATCTTTGATTCAAATTGCATGGTTATCCATTCAACACCGCCATATATTCCGTTATTAATCGTTTTTGATAGAAAATATCCGCAAACATCGAATGCTTTCTCCATTATGTCTGAATTTTTCCCGACATTCGGAATTGCAACGACTATGTGTTCTTTTCCGTTTTCAACCTTTTCAATTGAAATATTTTTCCCAAGCAAGAAATATTTTCCTATATATTCAACGGTTTTTTCAATTGGATAAGTTCTTATCAAACCTTCAAATATTCCAATTTTTTCAATTTTTGCGAATCCGTGTTTTGCAAAATATATCGAAACTGGATTTGCAAACGAAATGGTTCCACATCTAAATCTGAAATCCATTCCATTCGCAACATTTAGCATTTCTCTTATCTCGGCAATATTTTCCTTCCTATTTGCCATTAAGAAACATAATATTTGAATATGTCAAGCGTTTCCATGTCAATCATAAGACAGGCAGTTTCGCTTGCAAGACAATCAACCGTTATAATTCTGATATTATTCAAATCCTGTCCGCTATACGCCACCCATTTTCCGTCGTTTGTGTAAACCCCCATTTTTCCGCTTATGTCATCAAAGGTGTACAACCTCGTATGCCCCACAATTTGTATCACACCTGATTTTTCATTGAACGGGTTGTTTCTGTATAGCGTTTCCGGTCTTACCCACACCGGACTATGTGTCGAACTCGTGCCGTAATAATCACAACTTGCACTATGTACGCAACACTCGAACGTAAATTTATACGGTATTTCCTTGTATAATGTGTTTATTTTATCACACAAAACACCCAAATCATTAACATTCACGTCGCTATTGAAATGCATGTCAAACCACGGACGCGTAAGACCGGCATGTGTAATCAAATACTTGTTTCCTATGCTATACGCAATTCCCGTGATTAAATCTTTATTCTCTTCAAACACATCCTCGAGTGTTTTTATTCTTAATTGGTTTGTTTCATAACGATTCGTATCTCCTTGATGTATAATGTATTGCAAATCGTGATTACCAATCAACAACACAACATTATCAGGATGATTCATCTTAAACGTGAATATTTCCTTTATTTGTTCAAGCATTTGTCCGAAAGACACATTCTCTTCATAGTAATAAGGGTCTGTATAATCACCGACGAATATATACATGTTTTTCTCGTCGAAAGTCTCATCAACAAGTTTTTTCCAATTCGTTCTACCGTGTATATCTCCTATAACAATATATTTCTCAATCTTCTTCTCCATCGATTTCAGAATCATCATATTCAGCATCTGCTTCTGTGGCGTCATAGTTGTTCTCATCAGCCACATTATCTTCATCGTCATACTTCAACTCAAACTCCCTGAGTTCGTCAACAATACCGTGTATAACAACATCAGACATTGACTCGACAAACCCTTCCAATTGTTCGTGTACGTGTCTTCTCTTTTCCCAAAAATTGTCTTCATTGTCGAAAAAGTTACATTTCACAACATCAGCAAACAAGAAAAGTTCATCAAGAGCGTTTTCAATCAAATCATCCGCCCCAATTTCGCTTTCGTGGGAGAACTCCCAACCGCAATACCACAGTTCGCCGTCCTTGTCGGCTTTCCACCGGTTGTAAGCGCTATGTTTCTCGTTTATTTCAACACAAGCCTTCAAATACCGCAACGCAAATGTAAGTTCGCTAAGCAGTACCGACGTACTCTTTCCGGAGTTGTCGCGCATACATATACTTACAATTTCCCTTATGGCGTTTTTAATATTGTGTTCGTCATCGCCATTTTCTTCCTTCCACGGTTTATATACGTTCATTTTTTCTTCCGTGGGCTTTAATGTTATCTGATATCCCATAATTGTTTTCTTTTTTCTCCTCAAATATATGGATTATTTTTTAAATAAACAAAATTAACAATAAGATTCTTCCATTTCGATATCCACACCGTTGTCATCAAGATGTTCTGATTCATACAACATGAACTTATCACATTTCAACTTGAAAGCCTCACATACACTGTCATCGTCAATTCGCACCACAATACCCTCTCTCGGAACTTTGTTCTTACAAAGAGGTTCGTTCTTCTCCATAAGAAAATGTTTTTTATCATTTTTCATTGCTTGAAGAATGTTTTCGTGCCAATGTGTTAATATGTTCACTTCTGGATATAAATCTACTAGTTTTCCATGAAACAATATATCAATTGGATGTACATATTTCTTTAATTCCGGATATTTTTTGACCAAATTAACAGTCCAATTATACACTTCCGAAACATTCCACTCGTGCTTGCTTCCATCTTCATTCTCGGTTGATATCCTGTATATCATCAATTTGTTTGTTCCAACCGGACATCCGTAGTCATAACCCTCTTGAATCATCTTGTTTTGGCCGGACAAATATCCGAAAATTTCACCATAAATCATCATCCCTTGCGGAATTTTATCCTTAAGCAGTTCCGCATACTCGGCATATATGTTAATGCCATAATAACCATTACCGAGTTTTCTGTTTATATTCCGGCTCTTGATTATTGTTCTTGAAGAACATACAACGTCATAATCCTCGTGATAGAATTGCATAAACTTAGGTAAATATGGAAACAGCCAATCATACAATCCTCCGTAGTTAGGTTTCTTCGTCAATATATTACCAATGCATATTGACGCACCATGTATCTTGACGGAAATACTAAGCACATCAATCGGGGATATCTTTGTCATATTCCTGTTGAGTTGTTGTGTATCATAGTGAAAACTAAACTTTCCGGGTATCAACCTTGTGAAACGTGATAACTTACGGTTTCTCTTCTGTAATTTACCTTCACCGTTTAGCCTCGGAGTTGCCTCTTTTATTTCAGGAACATATACACTTACGAACTCCTCCCCGCAAACAGTGTCAAAGTCAATACCGACAAGTTTATTGAAATCGACACTCAGAACATCCGGATATGCCTTTGCAAGTTCATTTATACTAAACAAGTAGCCATACGAAGGAACGCCACCAAGTCTTATCAACCTTACACGCCCATTTGATTTGAAGAAACCACACTTACTCCTTGCAACATCCAAGATACCATCTAAAATCAGTTTTCCAACCTCAGCACAATTTGCATTCTTCTCGTAACTATCACACTCGTACAAATTGTTGGCGGAAAGAAATTTATGATTCAATCTTGTTTCGTTAGCGGCATAAATCATAATATCCCCCTCTTGTACATTATCCTTGCGAACGACAACAGAGAAACCATTAATCATTGTTGAAACTATATTATCCTTTCCGTTTATCGGATACAACTCACCAACCTTAACAATAGTACAACAATACTCTTGTCTAAATTTCTCAGACGTTCCGAAAATTTTATTTCCAAACATTTTTCTAAAAATTAACATCTTATTCAAAGATATGAATTTAAAATTGTTATAGTCGGAAAAAAACGCAATAGTTCCGACTATCAACCCGTCGGAACTATCAGCAAAAACTTGACAATGCGAAGATTTTATTGCACAATTTGTTATGCTATGTGCGCATTGATATTTCTAATGCAATCCCGATAATATTCTTCACACAATTCAATCCCAGCAAACTTCCTATTCAAATCCATCGCCGCAATCGCTGTTGTTCCGCTTCCTATAAACGGATCAAGAACCAAATCCCCTTCGTTGCTCCACGTTTTTATGTGCCTTGAAACCAACTCATAAGGAAACACTGCCGGATGTTTGACACTTCCCTTATTTTGAGCGACGGCAACATCCCAAACATTATAATCAACCGATTCTTTATTAACATTATATTTCAACTTATGTCTTCCGCTTTCTCCGTCCATATTCTTTGCCGTTGAGTCATAAAGCATTCCACCACACTTGCATTCTCTCATAATCGGATTGAATGTTTTGGGTTTTCCCTTTGAGAATATGAACATATATTCAAAACATTGTGCATATCTCGGTTGCTTGACTTGCGGCATCGGGTTTGTTTTCCTCCATATCATAACGTCATTAATGTTGAAACCAATCTCTTGGAAATATAACGCCTGTCTGAATGATGTACCTGTTTTCGAACCGTTATCGGTTTTATCATTGACAATCCACACAACTACACCACCATCCTTCGTGACGCGATATAATTCATTAACAATAACGTTAAAAGTGCCCCAATTCCACGAATCAATAGTTCCGTTATAACTTCTAAGGTTGTCATATGGCGGGGAGGTAACCGTCAAGTCGACGCTGCTATCCGGAAACAATTTTAACTTTTCCGCCGCGTTTCCTAATATAATTTCATTCTCAAACATATCTCATTCAATTTATTAAATTCTTTTCTTTTAATTCATTATAGAAATAAACGGCATTCATTGAACACTTTCTGAGCACCTCATTTGAAATATCCCTTATTTTCCTAATGCTTCTTCTAACGTCATCAACGTTAATATCAATCTTCATCTCATTCTCCCCATTCTTAAACATCTCAAACAAACTGCCCGTACATATCTTCGCAATCTCATATTGATTTTGGAACGAACTAAGTGCTTCATTAATCATCTTTTTGATTATCGAACGCAGTTCTGTTTCGGTCATCCTTTTCGGGTGTTTCAAATCAACATATTTTATAAACATTTCTTCTTGAAATTTTTAGATTCCCTTAGTTTTTCAAAAATTATTCTTTCTTCGTCGTTGAGTTTTTCAGGAATATAAACGTTGATGTTGACTATAAAATCTCCACACATATTTCCGTTAACAGGAATTCCTTCACCGTGGAAGACTACGGGTGTTCCGCTTTGTGTACCCGGTTTTATCTTTATTTCCTTTATTTTTCCACCAACGGTTGGTACTTTGATAACCCCTCCGATAATGGCAGTAGGAATGTCAATAAGCGCATTATATATGACATTATAATTGTCCCTTATAAAATTCTTATCTTTAATTTCATCTATGGCAACAAACAACGTTCCGGACACATCTCCATCTTTAGGATTCTCCGGGAAATTACCATATCCATTCATGTGCAACACATATCCCGGAACCGCCCCACTTGGAATTTTTATCTCTATAATTTCATCATCCTTACAAAGCCCGGTTCCATCACACTTATGACACTTATGTTTAATCTTCTTTCCCGTACCACCACACTCCGTACAAGTGGAAATCATTTGTTGCACTCCGAACGGCGTTCTCGTTGTTTTTATCTGTTGCCCCGTACCGCCACAATTCAAACACGTTTCTATAACACCGTCTTCGCTTCCCGTCCCACCACAATGACTACACTTTACAAAACGTTTTAGGTGTATTTTCTTAGTTGCCCCGTTAATCATCTCATTAAGCGACAATTTCAGAGAAATCTTCAAATCTCCACCGACACGAGTCCTCTTTTCATAATTTCCACCGCCTCCGAATCCAAACGGATCAGAACCTCCGAAGAAATCAGAATGCCTACCGAAAATGTCATTTAAATCCATAGATCCACCAAAGTCAAAACCTCCTTGCTCGCCAAATCCATACATGTCATATTTTTTCTTCTTATCCGGATTCGAAAGTACTTCATATGCCTCAGCAATTTTTTTGAATTTTTCCTCCGCCTCTTTCCTCTCCTCATCACTCTTTCCAATCTGTTTGTCAGGGTGGAATTTTATGGATAACTTTCTAAAACTTTTCTTTATATCATCCGCTGTTGCGTTTTTATCCAACCCAAGCACTTTATAATAATCTTTTTTCTGTACCATAGTAATCAAATCAATTAACAATGCAAAAATAACAATAATTTTTCAAATAACAAAATAAAAGCGGAATCCACTTTATGAATCCCGCCAACTGATAAAGAAATTTTGAAATTTTGATTAGTTGAACCACCGTATTACAGGCTCTCCTTTATAACCTTTCTCCCATATATACCATGCAAACGCAATTGCACCAGCTTCATACTCATTTTCCATATCTGAAAACTCTCCGTTCTTTGCGCACCCCATTCTACCCGCTGCAACATATACATACTTTGGCGGATTTTTCTTGAACAGTTTCTGCCTTTTCTTCCCTTCCAAAAACGTCACTTTCAAGTACATTGCAACCTTGTTTCCTTCCGGAATAATATCAAGTGCTTTCTCTACAAACTCTTGTGCATATTTATATGGCGGATTGGTTATGATGTCTCCGTTCCACGTTCCTTCATATGTTAAGAAGTCAACAATGTCTGTGTCTCCGGTTCTGTCTACAATGTCGCTGCACCGAACATAATATCCGTTCTTCTTAAGTACCTTTGACAAATGTCCTCCACCAGAAGCACATTCCCAAATGTTCTTGTTAAATTTTTCTTTCTCAAGCAACAATTCCATTGCTTTCGGGGATGTTGCATAGTAGTCATTCTCCTCCCTTTCGGAATTCGTGTGGTTACTAGCACCTATCGTCCCATAAACGGAGCGTTTGTTTCCGGTCCAATCATTATTTGTTTTCATGTTTTTTTTTAATTTTTTTTATTATTGTTGAACATATAATCCGCAGCAGCAATGGTTTTTCTCTCGATAATTCGAGCATGGACATGTTTTATCTAAACCGTCATTTGAACATGGGCACATTCCGCCACACTTGTTTATTCTATTGATAATTGCATTGATAACCTTAACATTATCGTTTAATTTCCAACCATCTTTGCAATTATGTTTTGCTTCTTCAAATGTCATTATTATAGTCGGTTTTTTAATTGTCGGAAAGGCCGGATTCGAACCGGCACGCTGTTAAGCACGGCTTTTTAAAAGCAGCGAGTCTACCAATTCCACCACTTTCCGAAGTTATTTGTTTGTAGCGCCTCACAGCACCAATTATTTTTTATTTCTCAAATAGTCCAAAAAGTTAAAATAAAATGTTAACTTTTTTGTATTTTTTTGTGGTGCGGGGCAGAATCGAACTGCCGACACAAGGATTTTCAGTCCTTTGCTCTACCAAACTGAGCTACCGCACCATTTTATAGTTAATAACTCGTGCTATCATTTTCACCTTGTTTCAACTTTTCAGCAGTTGCTCTATCTTTTTCCTTTGTATGTATATTCAATCATAATTTTAAGTTTTATAAGCAAGTGACAAGGCTCGAATTAACGTAATCGTTTATCTTTTCTTGTTGAATTACCTCTATTCAATGCACCAAATGTTTCAGTTAATGAATGACAATTCGGGCATAATAATTGTAAATTTTCTTCTTTATTATTCATGCAATTACCATCAATATGATGCACTTGTAGTGGTACTTTATGTGTGTATGGGTGTTCTCTGTTCCACCCACATAATTCACATTTATCGTGATGTTTTAATCTCAAATATTTAACAATATAGTTTGATATATCATCTACACCTACTATAGCTCCTTCAAAACCATTTTTCCATCGTTCAATATATTGTTTATATTCATATTCAGATTTACATGAATTATTGCAATATTTACGATTTTTTTGTATTTCGTTACCACAATTTAAACAAACTGGATTCTGTTTATTTTTTTTGTTTCTTGAAATACCTATATTGTTGTACGATGCTGAGCACGAATTATTACAAAACTTTTTACGATAATCGCCATCAACTATTTCTTTACCACAATTCAAACAATAACGTTTCGGCTTAATCTTTTTTTCTGCTAACCACGTTTCCCAGTTAATACCGTTTTCTTCAAGTATTTTTTTACATTTTTCACGATTAGTATAATTTTCTTTGCCAAAAATATAACGCGATAAATCACTTAAACTTTTACTTCTTTCCAAAACTTCTTCTAATTGTGTATTCATATATATTTCTTTTTTATATATAAATACTTCATTAAAGCAA
>NFZC01008929.1_pt1 | contig 13837 bp, 22 predicted proteins | sample 1095391 | NCBI WGS metagenome assembly NFZC01 (sample SAMN03609890, study PRJNA323583) | gut metagenome | isolation source: feces | host: Rattus norvegicus | place: Denmark: Riget | collected 2013
AATAAATGAAAATTATAAAAAAATTAGAATTGAAGATAAAATAACGCCAGAAGAGAACTCTTTGTATATAAAAGCAATAAGAGAAGAATTTGATGTAATACAAGGGACAATGGAAATAAACACTATGGATTATTTTTTACTTAATTATAAACTTATCAATCTTGCGATAAATAAATATGGTGGTGTATTAACAACTACTTCGAGAGGTTCTGCTGGGGCTTTTTATATAAATCGTTTGTTAGGAATAACCCAACTAGATAGAGTAAGAGCAAAAATACCTTTATATTATGAACGCTTTATGTCTCGTTCAAGATTGCTTGAAAATAGAAGCATGCCTGATTGTGATTTTAATGTTGCAGACCCAGAACCATTTAGGAAGGCATCTCGAGAATTGCTTGGCGAAAATGGGTGCCATTGGATGATGGCTTACGGAACTATGCAAGAATCCGAAGCATTTAGGAATCTCTGTCGTTCTCGAAAGATTCCGTTTGAAGAGTTTAATTTAATAGGGAAAGACTTGGACAAATATAGAAACGATGAGAAATGGGGACCTATAATTAATGAGTGTCAAAGGTTTATTGGCACAATAATTAGTGCTTCAGCCCACCCTTGTTCAAACTTACTATATGATAAGGATTTAGAAGAAGAACTAGGAATAATTAAGTTAGGAGACTTCTATTGTTGCCCAATTACATCAAGCGAAGCAGATGAATGGCATTATCTCAAAAATGATTATTTGACTGTTACAACAGTTGATATGACAAAGAAGACATTTGATTTGATAGGGATACCCAGAATGTCTTTAATAGAGTTAGAAAATGCTTTAGATGATAAAGTTTGGGATATCTATAGCAAAGGGTTGACTTGTACAGTCAATCAAATGGATTCCAACTACGCAACTTCTTACGCTATGAAGTACAAACCCAAATCAGTATATGAACTTGCGATGCTTACTGGAGCAATAAGACCAAATTTTGCAGACTATAGAGAAGATTTTGTAGAAAGGCGTAAATATTCCAATCCTGTAAAGAAGATGGATGATTTATTTGCTTCTACAAACCATTTTGTCTTATTTCAAGAAAATTTAATGCAATTCTTTGAATGGCTTGGAATTAGCCCTTCAAAAAGTATTGGACTAATAAAGAAAATATCAAAAAAGAAAATAAAGAAAGAAGATTTTGATAATCTGACTGTTACCTTAAAAGAAAATTGGATAAAAGAAAATGGGTCTTTAAATGGATTTGAAGAAACTTGGGAAAAGATACAGTCGATGATTTCCTATGGATATAATAGCCCTCATGCGTTAGCGATGGCCTATGATAGTTTATATAACGCCTATTTAAAAAGCCATTACCCTTTAGAATATTATTCTGTTGCTCTTAATTATTATAATAATGACGAAGAAAGAACTAAAAAATTAAGCTCTGAATTATCCTATTTTAATATATCTTTAAAGAAGCCTACTTTTAGATATTCTAAATCAACTTATTTTATGGACAAAGAGACAAATGCTATATATAAAGGAACAAGTTCAATTAAATTTCTTAACGCCACAGCATCAAATTATTTATATTCTTTAAGAGATAATAAATATAATGACTTCGTTGACCTTTTAATTCAAATTACTAATGATAAAGATGATGAAGGGCGTGCTTACATTAATAGCAGACAACTTGAAATTTTAATAAAACTACAGTTTTTTGAAGAATTTGGACATAATGGTAAGTTATTAGATGTTTATAAAGCATTTACAAGCCTTTATGGACGTAAAGTTATTCAAAAGGATAAAATATATGAATTACCTGTATCTCTTGATGTAGTGGCTAAAAATGCCCTTACAGAGACTGATAAACAATATCGTGATGTTAACATAGAAAAAATTCTACATGAATATGAAAAAAGTGTCCCTAATAATAATTTAAAAGTTTCAGAACAGATAAAGTTTGAAATGGAAATACTAGGATATATAAATACAACTTATCCTGAAGCCGAAAGGTCTATTTGTTTAGTTAAAGATATAGATACTAAGTTTACACCTAAAGCAACCATATATTGCTTAAAAAATGGAAAAGAAATTGAATGTAAAATTAATAAAAAAACATTTAAAGTAAAACCATTTAAGAAAAATAGCTTGATAAAAGCAAATGAATTTGAAAAGAAGCCAAAATGGATTAAAGTTGAAGAGGGATTTGAAAAATCAACAACTGAAACAGAATGGCATTTAGTAAATTATCAAATCATGAACGAGGAGGAATTATGTTAACATTTGAAGAATTTAATGATTACATAAAAAAAATAAGAGAACAATTAGAATATTCAGATAACTTAGACAATGCTCTAAAAAAAATGTCACCAGATTTTGGTGGCTTTTTTAATGCAGCAATTGATATAGCAATTGATTTATTAAAAAGAGTTATGAATGATAAAGACGAATGGATAGAGTATTATATATATGAGGCTAATTGGGGGAAAACTTTTAAAGAAGTATATGAATCTGATGGAACACCTATACCATTAGAAACAATTGAAGATTTATATAATATAATTATTGACAGTAATAAAGAATAATGATATTATGGATATATAAAAAATAGAGAGAGGAAAGGAAAAGAAAATTGATGACATGTGAGGTTTGTGGATGTGAGATTACAAATGAAAATATGGTTTCTGAAAACTTAGACATTTGTAATCATTGCTATCTTGAAAGCGAAGCAATGTCAGGTAGGGTTTTGGATAATTTTTATCTTAATATAGAAGACAAAATAAAAATTGATGAAATGTTAGAAGATTATATTAAAGATGAAGATTTAGACTAATACATTCAAGAAAGAAAGGAACAAAAGGAAATGTTTAAAGATTACAGAAGACTTGTGATATTTGATACAGAGACTTCAAGTTTGTCACCAGATGATGGTGAAATATTAGAATTGGGGGCGGTGGTTTTAACTCGTCCAGAAGGGGAAGAAAGATTTACGGAGCAAGAAGATATCTCAGTACTTATAAAAAATGATAACCCTATACCATGGAATATCACTCAAATCAATCATATAGATGATGAGATGTGTGAAAAAGATGGAATATCTAAAAAGGAATTTTATGACCTACTTACTACTATGTTTGGTCATAAAGATACTTTAATTATTGCATATAATACACCTTTTGATATGAAGTTTATTAAGGCTTTTATGAAAAAGATGAACAATGAATATGTAGTTAATAATGATACGCTGGATTTGTTAGAAATAGCAAAAGATAGAACTCATACATTTAGAGGAAATAAACTATGTGATATGTTAGTAAGATATGAAATAACAGACGAAGAGAATTCTCATCGTGCTTTGGATGATGTAAAGGCAACTTTAAAAGTTATGAGAGCATTCTGGAAAGAAAAAAATGATATTGAAAAGTATATAAGGAGATATAATGAAGGAATATAATTTTACGATTACACGCAACTATGTTTCTGACTGGGGTTTGATAGAGGGCGTTAGAGAAATACTACAAAATGCTATTGATAGTTCTGGAGAAATGTCTGTAAGTATTGATAATAATACTTTGACGATTAGTAACAAAGATGTAAAATTGCCAATAAAATCTTTACTTATGGGCTATGGAACAAAAACAAATGATAGTTCTTCTATTGGTGGTAAGTCAGAAGGTTCTTTACTTGCTATAATGGTATTAATAAGAGAAGGGTATAATGTTCTTGTTACAAATGATGATGAATATTGGATGCCTAAATTCACATATAATAAGGATTTAGAGGAAGAGATATTAACAATAGAGGTAGAACATTCTAGCCCACAACATATATTCAAGTATGAAATATCAGGATTAAGCGAATATGATATTGAAACTCTTTTAGAAGAATTCCCAATATTAGATAAAGAAATAAATGGGGAAAATTATGAAAGTGTTGAAACTCAATGTGGAGAAATTATATTAGATGAAAAATACAAAGGAAGAATGTTTGTTGAAGGGTTACCTATTCAAAGAGACGATAATTTTGAGTTTGGATATAACTTTAAAACTGAATATGTAAAGTTAGACCGTGATAGAAAAGCAATTAATTACTATGAGCTTAGAGGTTTAACTGCTCAATCTCTTGTAACTGCTGAAGAATGTCATCCAGAAATATTTAAAGCAATATCTAATAGCTGTGTTGATGCTAGAGATATTGAGGAAGTATTAGATGAAGCAGAAGATAATTTTTTAGATTCATATAGAACAATGTATTATGAAGAAAATCATTTGAAAGAAAATACTATCGTAGCGACACAAGCGGTAGCTAAACAATTACAACAGATGGGTATTAATGAACCTATATCTATAGGAAGTGAAATAGAAAGTTATCTAATAGCCAAAGCAAATGATAAACTAGATTTAGTGTATGAAGCAAAAACAGCTGTACAAACTAAAACAAAATTAGAAAACGCTCTTGATAAATTAGGTAGTTCTAAATGGTTAACATTTATGGAACTTTATACAAAGATTCAAAAGTACTTACCAAAAAAATGGAAAAAGATATTAAAAGAATTAATTGACTCTCTAGCCGATAATGATATAAAGAATGTTATGAAATATATACCATCTGACTTTGATTATACTACGGAGAGTGCATACAAGTTGAAAAGATGCATATTAGATAATAGCGAATTTTCATCAGAAAATACTATTTAACAATATTTAGTGATGAAAATCTAGGGAGGAAAGTTATATGAATAAGAAAAAAATGTTTATAATCTCAGATGTCCACGGATACTATGATGAGATGATAAAAGCGTTAGAAGAAGCAGGATATGATGAGAATAATAGTGAACACAAATTGATATGTCTAGGAGATATATTTGACAGAGGCACACAATCTCTAGCCGTTTATGAATACCTTAAAAGATTATCAGACGAAAACAAAGCAATAGTTCTCGCAGGAAATCACACATTATTTTTTGTTTCATTATTAAAAGGTTCTTCATACAGTCCATTTAATTATTTACATAATGGACTAAATGAAACAATAGCAGACTTTTGGCATAGAACAGCACCATTTGAAAGCTGGTGTATGCTAGAAGGTAATTGTGAAATGAATCAAATTAACTATGCTAAATGGGTTGATATTTGTAGAAAAGATATTAATGAAGAATATCCAGAATTATTGCCTTGGTTAAAATCATTACCTAGATATTTTGAAACGAAGAATTACATAATGGTGCATGGGGCGATAGACACTAAAGTTGCTGATTGGCATCATCCACATTGCTATAGATATAGCTTGACTGATTGGGATGCATTAGATTTTAATGATGGCTCATTCTTTGGTGAATCTATAACTAACACAGACAAAACAGTGATTATAGGACATTTTGGAACAAGAGCTCTAAGAGAGATGTATAACTTACCAATAGAAGAAGGACATGAAGATGATATTTTAACAAGAGATGATGGCAAAGTAATAGCAATAGATGCTACTACGGCTGCTAGTAAAAAAGTGAATGTTTTGGTACTTGAGGATGAATTAGAAAACAAGGAGTAAAATACTATGAAGGTTGGTGTTTTATGAGTGAAAGTACATTAAAAAGATTAAAATTAGAAATGATAAGAGAATACGGAACTATATGTTGGTTTGGGAATATAGAGGATAATAAATTAACAGCACATCATATAATTCCTAGACGTGAAAATGGAGCAAATACTTGGGAAAATATAGCTTTATTAAACAGAAAATGGCATGATTTTTTTAATTTAATAGAGTTAAGAGACCCTAAGACTGCTAAAGAACTAAATGAATTATTTTATGAACTTAACAGAACATTTGCCCCACCTACACCTGAACATTTTGAAGAAATCAATGGTTTACTTCAAATGAGAGGTTGGGATGAGGAGCAAAAAACATTAACTTTAAAATTTGAAAATAGGAGGATGTATTAAAATGGAAAAAGATAAAAAGAAAATTGGTGAAGGAGTTAAATTTGAAAGAATTAGAAGAATCACGGGTAATCCTACTAGAAAGCCCATAAACTAGCGTAAACTTATTAATATAAGGTTTCCTTAACTGGACTCTAATAAGGGTCAGAAATAAAAAAATAATTAAGGAGGTATCGAGGGATGAATAATAATTCAAATCTCGAGTTTCGTAAAATAAAATCATTAAACTTTTTATATGAAGTGAATGAGAATGGGACAATATTTAGAAATGTGAAATCTAAAAAACAAAACAAAATAGTCTTAGACATGCATCATTCAAAGAAAGGTTATTATAAAACGTCAGTTCGTTTTAAAGGGAAAACAAAGAGAGTAATGTTACACACTGTAGTTGCTGAATGTTGGTTAGGAGAAAGACCAAAAAATATGAGTATAGACCATATAGATAGGAACTCTCATAACAATCATTATACTAACTTGAGATACGTGACCTATAGTGAACAAATGAAGAATAGACAATTAAGTGATAGAATTATAAATCAAGCAAAATTAAATTGTCTAAGACATACAATGACATATATTGCAAAACCCGTAATAATCAGTAAAAATAATGTATTCATAAGATTTGACTCTATGTCTCAAGCCGCAGAGTATATCAGTAAAGAATATGGTTTAAAGAAAGAACATATAAGAGGCAAATTAAAGAAAAGAAGAAAAAAGATATATGATTATGATATAAAATATTTACGAAATGTAGAGACTAGACACGCTGGCTCTACGGAGCAAGGAATAGTCCACAAATGTATTTAGTAGGTACTTTAGATAGATTTAACAATGCTAAAAAAGCAGAAGTTAAAGATAGAGAAAAGCACAATATAAAATAAAAGGAGATAAACTATGGAATATAAGGTAAGCTTAGAAGAATTATTAAAAAATGTTGAAAACGAAATAAAAGCATATCAAAACTTATACGATTGTAAAGATGACGTATTAGCAACACGTATGAGAGGCATTTTAAAGCTTTCTGAGGATAAAACTGTTGAAGATATACAATCATACTTAAATGAGCTTTCAGAGCGTGTAGAGGGCTCAAAAGAGCCTAATATGGATGATTTAGAAAAATACGTACAAGCACAACAACTCATTAGCGAAAGTCATGATAGCAGAGTAAGTATTGAATCTTCATTAAGAATATTAACTTGGATTAAAAATATGATAGTAGGTGAACCTAAAACAGATGATAAGAAAGAGGATTAGCGGTTAGCTAGTCCTTTTTTTTACGTTTCATTGAATAAAAGTGGCAAAAGTGGCAAAAATATTCAATAAAAAAAAAGAGAGATGATTTTCTCTCTTATATTATTAATGCAGGGAAGTGCTGAATCACTTTTATTCAAAAGACTTTTTCAATAAATTATCCCTGCATATTAATATTATTTAGTGTTTTATTCTAAACACCACAAAGCCTAGGGGCAAAAAGAATAGGAGAATAACGCAAATCCCCAAGTGCTTTGTGCTACCTAGAATAAGGTAGCTCTTTCTTCCATGTAAAGGAGATACAAGAAAAAAAATGAAACCAATACCTAAAAGCCTTTACAAGACCCCAATGAAAAGGTCTTGGTATGGCTTTAGGAAACGCTACTTTGTTCATTGTCTAGGGTGTTAGCAGCTTACCCCACCTATAAACGAAGATTTAATACTTAACTTTGAGATGTCAGCCATTAATTCTTTACAAACACAGGATTTTATGTGTTTACCTTGTAAATAGCGTTTTATAAACGCCGTAGAGCAAATACACCCATTGCAATGTATCTTTCAATATGGCTTCTAAAGTTTCATATCTCGGTGTTTGAACCGCTTTTTTACAATGTATTCACTCTACGCCATCTACAAAGATGACGCTATGTATAGTATTTAAAGGAAGTATACTCTTATGAGTATATTTAGTATCTTTAATAGATACTGCACCAATGATATAAAGGTTATAACTTAGCCATTTGTTGTGGAATACAAGAATTACTTTAAGTAGGTTGGCTCTAACACTTAAACACTTGCTACCATTAACCACATCTAATTTTATATATCATCAGTACATTACATATTAAATAGATAATGCATTCCTCGTACCAATAGAGGAATTAAACAAACAATTAAAAAATATTTGGAGAACTGATTACAATAAATCAACTCTAGTGCCTTTTATAAGCACCATATCAAGTAAATATATAAAGACATACTCGTTTCACACCCACTGCAGAGGTCAGTATGAGCACCCACGCATTATGAATGGTTATATTTACTTGATATGCTACCTACAAAAAGTAGCATTCGCATGTTCATCATCCCATCAAGGATAATTACATTATATCATATTATTTTTAATTTTGCAACTCTATACAAAATTAATATAATTAAACCCTCGAGAATACTTCTAAGACTATTTTATATGTTTTAACAGAACATTCCAAATTCCTAATTTGATGTAAGTCTTAAATCCGCTTCGAGGGTATTAATAACAATGAATAACTTGAAGATATCCAAAAGAATATAATATTTATATAATTAAAATTAATTTACCTCTTTAGTTACAAAATCAGTAGCATACTTTGTAACAATAATAATGGTTGCCTGTCTAGGGCTCGAACCTAGAAATCCACGAGTCAAAGTCGTGTGTGTTACCTATTTCACCAACAGGCATTTTCTTTGGCAGGTGCTACAAGAATTGAACTCATATCCAAGGTTTTGGAGACCTTCATTCTACCCATTAAACTAAGCACCTACCTAAATGGTGCCACATCTCCGACTCGAACAGAGAACCTATCGCTTACAAGGCAATTGCACTGCCATTGTGCTAATGTGGCATATGGTGGACAGTATCGGATTCAAACCGATGACCTCTTGTGTGCAAGACAAGCGTTCTATCAACTGAACTAACCGCCCATTTGGGCTTTTCAGCCCATTTAGACTGGAGTGTTAAATATGTTGTTATTCGAAGCTAATTAAGAAGCACCTCTCTAATATCTTAACTTCTCTTACATTATAACATATTATTTGTCTTTTGTCAAATCTTTTTTGATTAATTCTTCATAAATTTTATCATTTTCTAATTCACATTGTGAAATAATACTATTATCAGTTAAAATTATTTGATACAGTTTGATTCTATCTTTTCCACGTTGCAAATCACCTTGATATTGAATACCTTTTATTTCTTCTCGTTTTAACCATATCTTCCTATTAAGAATAGTAATTAAAACCCATTTAAGCGTCTTTTTTGCCAGGGTTATCACCTACTTTATTCTCTAAAATATATAATAAATTATTAAAATTAGTCTCATCACATGAATCATCATGAATAATTCCTTTATTTTTCTTTTCTAAATATTCTTTAATGTCTTTAATCATTACATTTTTAATACGTTCATCTATGTGTCCTAAGTTTTGTGAAATGAAAGTGCATATCTCACTTGTAACATAAGTTCTACGTCCTAATGCATACCTAAGAGCCATTATCATAATATCACCAAAGTCATTATCTTTATCGTTTATAATTTTACTTCTAAAGCTGCACATATTCATCCTCCTCGTACCAAGATTTTTCTAACTCTTTCTCGTACTTATCAATAGCTTCTATACATTTATTATACATTTCTATAATTTGTGTAGGGGAATAATCTCCATTAATCGTAGTATCTCTACCAAGGCTTTTATACCAACTTATTTCAATGTCTTTATATTTAAAATTGTATGGTTGGTCTATTTCTTCATTCCAATTAAATGCTTCTATTACAAAAGTTTCGGTCTCAAATATTGCACCTGTGTTGCCGCATGGGTTATCACCGATTATTGACTCTATTCTTCGCCCTAAATCTCTTATTAAAGCAATAATGTACTTAGGACATATGTATTTTTGTATTGTATTTCCATTAAACATAAGATTTCCAAGTTCTAAATTTCCTATATTTGATTTTTCCATATTAATCTTCCTCTATCTTTGTTATTTCGGTTATTTCCATACCCCATGTATCCATAATTTCCTCATAATCGCCTTGTTCTGCTTTTAATGATGCTGAAAGTTCATCTTCTGCGTAAACAATTCCATAGCCACTAATTGTAGCATTAAATTCAAATTGGTAACATTTTTCTTTTGGTTCTGGTTCTTCTGGATAACTACCAGCCCCTAAACCTTGAGTTTCTAAACATTCATCGTTCACATATCTTACCTACTTTCTATGTTTGCATTATATCATATTAGCCATTTATTGTCAATAAAAAAAGAAGAATAAAAATTCTTCTTCGTTAGGGGGTCATTTTGCAGTGAATTGATTTTCAACTACAATTAAATAATATCAAAAATACAACTATAAGTCAACTATTTTCCCTGACTTTCTTCAGTAATTTTATCGGCATCACTCGCAACTTTACAACAACACCATAAACAATAACTAATTATTAAGAACACCCCTGCAATTATTCCTACCATAACATATCTCTCCCTTCCGTTTACATAAATGAGCTAATATCTAACTCAATCTATATCTTTAGATTTTATTTCTTAATAATCTTGAACATGTCATCAATATTATCTAATAGGTCATATTGTTTATCACTTATTGATGTTCTAGCAAATTTCTTGCTTACAAGGTCTATAAAGAATGTATGTGTGCCATCTTCGCCCATATAGCACTCATCCCACTTTTCATCCCCAATAATCTTTCTAATATCTAGTTGCTTTGTACATAAATTATCACAAGATATAACTTTAAATTTTTCAAAATAATTATTTAGATTATCTGCTAACCACTTTATTTTGCCATCGATTTCATCTTTATGCCCATTTTCATAGTAAGTTTTCCCACGATTTTTCATTGTTTTATAACCTAAAATTAGTATTTTAAGGTTATTATTGGCTAACTTATCTAATTCTTCTTTTGTGATTATACCAGCAATAGTATGAATAACTGCATTAGGAAACTCTTTAACCAACTTAATAAACTCATCAGTAGGCTCAACTAAAGAAATTCCAAGCCCTTTAATTAAATTTGCATTTATAAGGCTTCTAATAAAGTCTATATGTTTCATAAAATGCTTTTGATTTACTGTCATACTAACAATAATCTTTTTGTCTTTCATCTTTTCTAAGAACCAAACCAAATCTGGATGAGTTAAATCGTTACCATTAATAGCAAGTTCAGTATAAGGATGAAGTGTATCAAAAAACTTTACATTTCTTAAATCTGCATGTTCACCTTTTGGGGTACAACCAGCGTAGCACCAGGCACAACCCCCATCACAATGGTTACTTATGTTAACATCACAACTCTCTGCAAAATCAAAATCAAATTTATCATCATCAGGATTTTTAGTTTCATGTATTTTAGTACCATTACTTAAATTAATACTTGTAACACAATTGCCATTAATATAGGTTCTCCAATTACTACCCATTATATCCATATCTCCCAAAAGCAACCACAGATTCTCCACCAGGAGTTGTATATTCTTCGCAATAAGTTTCTAATTCGTCGCTTTCATAAAATTCTTCATAAGTCATTATCTCACAACAATCCTCAAGATAGTTGTCGATTTTTTCTTTAGTAACGGCATTTAAAACCTCAGGTGTAAGCAACTCATTTTGTTTATTTTTTCTATCTTTATTATCTTTGTAAGAATATTTTTTGTTATTGAATGTAAAAGTATGATTATTCCAATCTATGTCCATACTTCTCAACACGATTTGCTCTCTTATGTATTTATCTTTTTCATCAGGTGTCATTAATTTTTTTTCATCATTATTGTAAAATATTTCACCTTTTTTAAATTTTTCATATTCTTCCTTAGTACACATACAAAGAGTATGTGTTGAACTGCTGTTTGTTTCAAAAACCTCAAATCTAATTTTCTTCATTTTAATTTCCTCCATTTTTTAAATAATTAACTTCATATTCTAATTTCTCTACTTTTTCTTTTAATTTATCGTTTTCTAATTCTAAAGAGCCACCATCACACCATTTTCTCAAATATCCTTCATCAAACTCTCTTTTATTTATTATAGACTGCCCAAATAAGTCACAGGCACTAGATAATAATCTTTGTAATCTACATGCTTGTTCTTGATTTAATTTGCTATATGATTTATCTTTGTATATTCTAGCACAGTTTTCTTTATCCCAATATGCAACCATATCATAACTTATTTCTCTAATCAATTTTAAAGCCTCTTTAAGGGTTAAATTAGAAGCAATATACTCTATGGCTATATTTACCCTATCCATATTTAATTCGTCCTCATAGAAGCTCTTTCTAGGCTCTAATTCAGCCATGTTAATCACGCCCTATCTCTATTGAAGAATTAGGAGATAATACTTCATCTAACAAGACATGGTCGTAAGTTATTATTTCAGTTAATAAGTCATCTAGGTCACACCAATCTGTGAGCTGATGGTCAATATAAACAATATTGTCTAAGTCTCCATCATATTTTTCAGGGAACACAATATCTTTATCATGACGCTCTTTAACATATTTCTTAATTCTTTGAAAATCGTAATCTTCTTCTACTTCTTCAATTAAGTCTTCATAACTTAAAACATCATATTTATATTTGTTGATAATTTGTGAAACTAAGTAAGAAACTTTTTCTCTCAATGTATCATAAGTAGTATCGTCATCTGTGTTAACAAAATTAATTATTAATTGACTACTAGGACTTAAAAAGCCATAATTTTCTTCTTTATTATATACTAAAGCATGAGTGGAACTTGAATTAGTTTCAAACACACCATTTCTAATCTTTCTAATCATTATCATTCCCTCCTTCTATATAAGAATATTCTCCTAAAAGAAAATCTAATAATTCTTCGTCATCATCATATATGTTTTTTATTTCTTCTTGATACCAATCTTCGTGGTCTACATAACCATTTTTATATTCTTCATAAGTTGGTGTTTCAAAATCAATACCTAAATTATGTAACCTTTCTTGTATGGGTTTAATTCTATTTTCTAATGTGTTTTCGTCATAGTCATAACACACCAAACATCTAATCATATATGCCAATTTTTCTTCTATTGTACCCCAAGTATCCCATTCCCAACCAAATTCTCCATCCCATGCTGGATTAACTTTTATTGGTCTTTTATCATTTTTGCGAGGCTCAACTACAATTACATGTGTTGAACTAGAGTTTGTTTCAAAAATTCCATATCTAATTTTTCTCATTTTTATTTCCTCCTATTATTTCTTCTTATTTTATTTTTTTATCTTTAATTTTTTTACAATTTCTAAATCTTCAACTTTAAATCCTAAATTATCAGGATAATTAGTATATACATAATTTGCTATTTGTCCTATATCATCTTCTGTTGTGTATTCAATTTGTCCTTTAGGTAGAAATATTATTACTTTTTTCATTATTTACCTCCTATTATTTTCTTTATACCATTTTCTCATCTTGTAATTAGTTCTTAATTCGTCAATTATCATACATATAAAAGAAATACCTATTATAACTATAAATATACAGCCAATTATTTCTATCATTTATTATTGCTTCCTTCTAGTTCTAGCATTTTTTCTAATACACTAGTAAAAGTTGTTTCGTTGCAATAATCATCAAAGCTTTCGTTTTCTTCCAACCATTTCTTTAATTCGTTCCAATTATCTTTTAGTTGTTTGTTTTCTTCATCTAATAAAGCATTATCTCTTAATAACATATCATCGGTTACTGCACCAAACATACCCTTACAAGATTTTAATATTAATTCATTATATTTTTTATTACTTAATATCTTCATTCTTTATCTCCTAATATTTCCTTTGCATTTACTTCTAATAATTGATAGCTTTCTTCCGTGACTCCCCAGTCGTGTTCTGGTATTGATTTATATTTTTCTTCATACAATTTAATTATTTCTTCTT
>NFZC01001011.1_pt1 | contig 13741 bp, 22 predicted proteins | sample 1095391 | NCBI WGS metagenome assembly NFZC01 (sample SAMN03609890, study PRJNA323583) | gut metagenome | isolation source: feces | host: Rattus norvegicus | place: Denmark: Riget | collected 2013
AGTGGTAGTCGACAAAGATCAACTTATTTTTCAAATAACCAAAAGAAAGAACAAAAAAACTTATCTATCTCAATTCAGGAATAAGTTTTCCGTCCTCCCCGACAATTCCGGCTTCCTTAAGAAACCTCAAAGAACTTTCAGCATCCTTGGTTATTTCTTCACAACCTTATCCAACCGTTTGGCTCTCAATCTCCAATATTTGTCCATAGCAATCTCCCTTTAATTCTCATAGAATTTTTCTAATTTCAATATCTGCGATTTTATATAAGAATCCAAACACGGATATATCATCTTATAAGTTTCGCTTTCTCTAAAATGCTTCCAAGATTCTTTCCATTGTCCGGCTCCCCATCCTATAATCTTTCCGGTTCCGCCTACTTCCGGTCTTTGTTTCGACGCATGAATTCCGTGTTGTGGCCTGAATTGTGTTTTATAGTTTATGTTCTTCTCCCCTATTTTTCTTGCGACTATATCTCTTAGAACCTCCTCATCATTTTTCAGAAGGTTTATTCCGCTTAAATCAGGGAGCGGATAATAAGAGTCGTATTTTGAAAAATGCAGTCCGCTCATTCTTTTTGAACCGGGTCGGACAATGTTATCATAAACCATGTTATTCTCTTCCATGTGCTTAATGTGGATGTCGGCTATATTCTCCTCCAAACAAATAATGTCAATATCCCCAATATAAACATAGTCATCCTTTATTAACGGTGTGGTTATAAACCTAGCCGTATTCATAATCGTTTCTTTACCGTCAATAATTGCGTGCCCGTTCGTTTTTGTTTTCAGCCCGTTTTCGATTATCATAATCTTTGAATTCGGAAACCTCTCCTTTAATAAATCAACAGCCACGGATTCTCCAATGTCTAGTGACCCTTCCATCCTAATCTCTATGTCAACGTTTTTGTTGTTTTCCAACAATGCAGCACAATATAAGGGAATCCAATGGGAATATTCCTTATTAACGCAGTTATATATTAGCGTTCTTTCCATTCTTATTTTCATCTTATGTTTTATTATTTTCCTAATTCCATTCTATTCGAGGATCTTCCTCGTTGGTGTTTATCGTGCCATACCTTGAAATTGAATCCGGCTCGATATTCTGATAACAATAGAAACCAAACTTATAATTCGGATCAAAGAAAAGTTTAACATCGTCTGCTATTTTTGACAAATCTACATCAAAAATTGCATATACCCCATTATTTCCTAAACTGTTGTTTGAATCTGATAACTGTTTCGTCATGGAAACAATATTATCTTCTGAAGCAGAACCGTTAATAAAGAAAACTCTTCCAGGATATTCAAACAACTTATTCTTTGATCTTGGAGAAAAACCAATTTTTAATATAGACTTCTTATTATAGAATGGTGTTATATGATATGCGTGTGTTTCTTGTTTTCTGATTGTTTTGCTGTCGTCCGTTTGGAATTTGGCTTCAAACATCATTGTTATCCATTCTATTCCGTCAAAAGTTTTTCTCTTTGCAATTTTTGAAAAATGATAACCGCAAACGTTAAATGCTTTTTTAACCACATCAATGTTATTGGCTACGTTTGGAATAAGGATTAAAATGTTCTCTTTGTTGTTTTCCAGTTTGACTTTTCTGATGTCGTCGTCATCCAGTTTAAAACAATTTTTAACATATTCAATTGTTTTATTAATCGGATATGTTCTGATTAGACCTTCATTAATAAATTCTCCGTCATAGCAGTTTTTGAGAAAATAAATTGAAACGGGGTTGTTAAACGACATTTCCCCGAAACGGTTCGTTAAATCAAGAGGGTTAATATCCGGTGATTTGAGATTGACAAAAGCCATCTCATCAATCAACTTCCTCATTTCTCGGCATCATTCATTAATTATCCTATTCTTTTTTTATCAACAATATATTCTCGAAGTTTATTTTTATCTGTTAATATTTCGCTTGGAACTTCAATTATATGTTGTATATCATCTTTTCCACAATAATATATCCCTATCGTCATGCTTCCAAGAGGATAAAAATAAAAATCAAACGGAGTTTTCGCTACGTTTTCAAGATAGTCCATTATGTTTTTCGAAAGTTCTTTATGGACTTCAATAAATTTGTTAAAATCTTCACTCGTTATCATAGTTTAATCAGTTTTTTTTCTTTCAGTTCGTTATAGAAAAAGGTTGAGTTCTTCATGCACTTAATCAATGCTTCGTTCGAGACTTTTCTTATCTTTTTAATCTCATTTCTGACTCTTTTCAAATCCATTTCAATCCCATATCTAATATATATTGGGATGATTTCTTTTTCAATATACCCCGTACTCATCTCATCAATAACATTGCAACAATCCTCTATGTTCCCCGAAAATATCTGCCACGGCGCTGAATCTCTCAATAAAGTTCTGAATGTACGTTTTGTTATAACCTTCAAGCCTCTTTCGTTATATTCTTTCTTAATTGAACTATATGTTTGGGATATAATCGCCTGCGTTTCCTGATAATAACATGAGTACATCGCATAAGCCAATCTTCCGGCGGTGCTATATGGATAATCCCCATATAATTCCAATAATTTCCTATAATCCCCTGGAGTATCTTCGATTTTCTCCTTGTCGCTTATGTTGTTATATCTCGAAAGGAATATGTTCCCATGCGTCAACTCATGTGCTATCGCCTCATATAGTTCTTGCTTTGTCCTCCCAACCCAATTATTTAGAACAAGAGAAATAATAACATTTCCCTTATCAAAATCAATGTCTGTGTTTATAAGATAGTTTCCGTTCTTTATAACTATCGTTATTTTTTCAATCGGACCGGATTTATATTCAATCTCTCTCCTCATTTCTCCGACCTTAAGCATCTCAACGAATGCATCTGCACAAACCTTCGCAATATCATATTGATTCGGAAAAGAACTCCACATTTCATCTATCATCTCACGAATTAAATTCCTTAATCCGTTTTTTGATAACCTCTTTGGCGGTTTTTCTTTATTTTTCTTCAACTCCACTATCATGATAATCGTTTTGCTTCTTTTCAAATGTTGTTATTTAGAGTGAATGGGCTGACATTGACAATTGCACTTGGTGGAATAATATCATAATGATATTATTCATATTAAACGGGTTTGTTATATTTCCACGTTATATAGCCGGTTTCCTCTCCCCCAATCCTATCAACAGATAGATGGCCACAATCGAATAATTCTTTAGATAATAATAACATAAAATATATTTTTATTTAACTTGCCACTCTTTCCCTTCAAACACGCCGCTCTTGCACGTTTGAAGAATGTTTAATGGAGAATATTTTTCAGCCGTCTTCTTATCTTTTTTGAAAACAACAAAACTCGAAGTATATTTCCGCGCATGCTGCTGTTTCTTTATCTTGGTTGCGCTTATTAATCTTGACTTTGCAATCAATAAGAACTCATCAATGACATAAAATCCAACATCTTGTGCGCATATTTTATCGAATTCAATAAAACTATGGTTAATGCCCCCGCTTATCGTGTCTTGCATTTTCCAAACCAATATTCCACCATCAGATAGTTTATCATAACATTCTCTTATCCACCAATAATGGTTTTCATAAGCCTCTTGATATGGATAGAACGAAGCGAATCGCCTTGCAATTAAATTATTATTGATTTTATCGCCAACCATCGATGGTGCTTTCTTTGGGCAGATAACGAATGGAAGGTCGGCAACTATACTACTTAAACTGTTATTCTCTATTGGAATTGGTTTAAATGGTTCAATTTTTCCGATTTTGCTTTGTTGCGGAAAAACATCAAATAATAATCTTGGTTCCGGAATTATATATTCATCTGACGGTTTCGTTTCGTAGAACTTCAAAGATGATGCAGTTATGTCACAATCAAACGGTTCTCCGTTATTATAGAGTTGCATTATATTCCATAATATCTCCTTTTGATTATAGGATATGTTCTTTATGCAGTTTTTGTTATTTAGAGTATTCATAATATCAGTTCTTCCAACCATATTTTTCTTTCAACTTTTGATATAATTCAGATTGCCTATCGTCAATTTCCGTTCTTTCCATTTCAACATTATTTCGTTTTAAAAAGTTCAAAGCGCTCATTATTGCAGTTTCAAGAATATATTCATAGGCGGCAACAATATCATCATCTTCGGCCCACGAAACAAATTCAATCATTTTTCCACAAAACGTTTTCCGCAATTTCATTATCTCTCAGTTCAGCGGTAGTTGACAACAATCTTAAGAATCTAAAAAAGATGGAATCCTCTTCCTGCAATTGGCAATGGCGCATGAAAGTGGTGTCATATAAAACTTCTTCCTAATGTCAATTAAAATCTTATTAACCCTTTTAACACTAACACAATCCGGTAAATCACACGTCTTCAAATTCTCCTCAATCTTACATTTTAGTTTATCAGACATTTCAAGTATCTCATCATACTCGAACTCATGATTCCTTATCTTAAGAAGAAAATCAGCGTCGCCTCGTTCGGCCCTGTCAATGTTATACCCGCCCCCCATTGCAAGTTCCTTTGCCATCGTTAGCAACCTTATATTATGACACATATTCTTTGAGTCGTAGTTCTTGTTTAGATTGCTTTCGTACCGAATAGGGTTCCGTTTTTCTTCCCACTCCTTATATTCTCTGTATTGCCTGCAATGCGATTGATAGCCGTCTTCATTGTATGACATATAACAAATAGGCGCGTCTCCTTTTACAATTGAATCCAAATGCACGTCATTACTTGTTCCGCCTTCCTTGACTATTCCGTGATAACCTTTCGGCTTCAACGCGTCATAAACGTCCCCAAGTTTAACCCCACGATACTCTTTATCGAGTATATCCATAAGCATATCAAAGAACTTGTTGTCTTTGTCACTTACATTTTCGCCACATACATGAATATATTCCAAGAAATCCAAGAATTCACCGTTGGTTTTGAACTCATTATGTACGTGCTGACCCCAGTCATAGAAACACCCGTACATCTGGTTCATATTCGGCATATGGTTCATTCCGACGTATTTCTGCTTCAAACCCCTTTCTTCAAGCCACTTTGTTATCGGTTTGGTTCCTTGCTTATCATTGAATGTATAGCAAAAGTCAATGGGTGTTTTTCTTTCTGTAATCGGATTCACAATCTTCTTGTTTAATCCTCTCGCTTTCTCTACCTGACTTCTTGAAAATGCAAGTAAAGTTCTTATACATTCTTTCGACAAGAATTCTTTTCTATGTTTCCTCACTTGATGGAATAACGGATGTTCATATAATATACAGCGCTCCGGAACAAACAGCGCCTCCAACACATTCGGATTGTTTTTCAATAACAATTCAAAGAACCTGCCAAATTCATAGGCAACCATATCATGCTTGTCATCGCTTATCTGTTCCTTATAAAGCGTTCTCAGTCCAAGAATGTTCTCCTCATTGCAAATATATATAACACCCTCGTCCTTATCAGAAACACCGTCTATATACGTTCCGTAGGCATAAGAACCGCGATAATAATGAAACAATATCGTCCCGTTCTCCCTGACATTATTTATGAATTCTTCTTTCTTATCCATCTTCGTTCATTATTCCAATTGATGATAATTCGGATCTTCTTCTTTTCATAAAATGGGTTCAACAACAACTATCCGGAAAAAACAGTAACGTAATTCCGTCCTTATGAATATCCACATTAGGATATTTCTGTTTGAATTTATTCATCTCGAATCCTGTTGTCAAGAAATGAAAACCGTGACGCGTCGGTACTTCCATGACAACTTTATCGGTTTTATTCCCATTGGCATCAAATGGATTCAAGGTTTTGAGATAATCTCTTATTTCCTCTCTATCGTAACCCAAATCATCATCAATATCAAGCAAATAAAGTTTTTGTGTGCCGTCCTGGGAACCACATTGCCCACATGCTACATTGAAATTACTTGAAAGACTTCTCCACGACTTGTTTCCAATCTCCTCAGACAATACTCTTATCGCCATAAGTCCAACTTTTTCAGCATCAAGCGTATTCATTTTAATGTACGCCCTTGCTTTGTTTTGTTCGCATTTTTCAATAATATGTGGTTTGAATCTGTCAAATTGTTCCTTGTCGAAAACATAGAACGATTCAATCGGTCTTGAATAACCGGTAAGTTCGGGATTCTCTTTTTTTCTTTTGATTATCTGAACAAAATAGAAAGATTTCTCGTTTGAGAATTCCATATTCTCTCTTATCAGATCAAAATTATCAACCATAACTTTCAAATGTTAATGTTAAACAACTCCGCAAAATTATCTATTTTATTTAAAATAGCCAAAAGTTTTCCTAGTTTTCTCCATGTTTATAACGCATGACTTTTATGAATTCATCTGAAATGGTTTTTGCCGCAACAGATATTTCTCTTATAATATATGGATCGATATATCTTATATCCTGGGTCATTTTATTCATTTTATCAAGGAATAAATGCTCAGCAACATGCAATCCTTCAATTTCCCAATCAATCGTTCTCATAACAGGCAAAAATTTTCAATTTCGTCATTTCCATATAGTTCATGTCCGAAAATATGAATTTGTGCGGTGTAGAAATCGTTAAGATTCTCAATATAATATTTCTTGACTAACTTTTTAAGGGATTCTCCAATGTTGTAACCAAGTTCTTCCTTATATTTCATTGTGTTGATTATAACAAACTCTCTCCACGGATGTTCTTTATTAACAACATCAATAACCTTATTATTCAGGAAATCAATGAAACCATTCCCGACAATGAATTTTTCGTTTTTCCAGTCATAAACAATCTGTTGAAAATTGTACAAGCAAGTTTTGAGCAAACTTTCAGGCTTTGCTTCCAGCCCCATGTTGCTTAATCCGAAAGTGTTCTTCAAGTTCCACACATCTATTCTCAATAAACTATGCGTTGTGAACTTTATGGCGCCGTTATTGAATAAGGTGTTCCCACATAACACCGGTGTTTCACCAATCAAATCTTTCGGAACCGAACTCCCGCTTATAACAATATCAATATCTCTTATGTTTTCAATCTTTCTTCCCAAGAAGAAATCTTTAATAACATCGGAAAATATATAAACACTCTTCCGTTTCTTCGATATATAAGATAAAATATCCGCAATCTCTCCGTTTTGAAGAATGTACTTTTTGAACTCTTTGTTCTTTGCTAATATGTCCTTTGTTTCAATCATATTTTTCAATTTCCAATTGTGCATAATATTCAATATAAAATTCATCATCAAGAATCTGCATAACATCAAATTCCGTTTCTACTATCTTGTTAAATCTGCCATTCAATAATGTTGAAAACGAAAGATAATTTTCATTATTCCGAAAATCGACAATATATTTCCAATAAGCATAAAAACAGTTAAACTCCTCTAGTTGCACAATATCTCCGTTTCTTTTTCTTGATCTGTTTTCACAATATTCAGAACTTAATTTCAAACTACAGTATATTAAATCTTGAACAAACTTGTCTGTTCAGCATTAACTTCTTGTTTCAACCTACCACTGCTTTTTAGCGTCACATTGCTGTTTGGTTCATCCACACCAAATATATAAAAAAAGAAGATAGAACTTTATTTGGACTATCTTCTTTTTTGTTTAAACCGTTTCATCATTGTCGTGCATGTGCTCATTAACCCAGTTTCGCGCCTCTTCTTCAAGTTGAGCCTTTTCGGCCTTCCAATCATCAATAGTGATAGCATTCATGATTCCTATTTTCGGGAAAAACTCCTTAACCACCTCCTGCCACGAAATTGGTTCCGAGTGTTCTTCTTGGAAAAATGACCGACTAAACGATAAATTAACACTGGACGTCCATGTTATAATTGAGTCATCATAAGCGTTTTGAAGTCTTGAACCATAATTCTCTCCCATATCATGGAAGGTGAATATAACGGCGTCTCTGATGATTTCAACGTTTGAAAAAACAGTATGCTCCGGAACTTTCATCCCGTATCTGGAATCTTCAGAATATATCCGGTGCGAACGGGATTTTTTATCAAATTTTGAATTGAAGATCATCTTATTGCCATATATCATACCCCAATTTATATATTTTGCCTCGAAATCCAAAAGTCTTCCTATGTTCTCAGTCGCCACATGCTGCGTTTCGTCATTTATTTCAGACGCCGTTACCAAGATTAATTTTTCCCAATCAATTAAAAACTCATATCTGGAATCGGCCTTAATAGGAATATAAGTTTCGGCTATGTGTATAACATCATGTGCGCTATCAACAATTGAAATTCTGTCGTTTTTTTTCTTTACCAACAATGTTGAATTTTCATCACACTCGTTGCAATTGTTATAAATCGAAAATGTTCCATTTTGTTCATTATAATTAACCGCTATATGCAAAAACTCGTAAATCCCCCCTTCCTGTCGAACTCCATCAAACGTGAACCAATTAACCTTAGTGTCGACATATCTAAGCGGTCTTTCATCTCGCGATGGGCAAAATGCGCCATATGGTGTCACAACCGCATTAAATCCACTAGAAAGCAACAAATCATAATCACGCTCTTGGCATCTTTTATATGTTCCGTCCATAATATCATGAGAAATATTATATTGTTCAAACATATATTTTCTAAATTCCACACCTCTAAGCGAAAAATGGAAAGTGTCATTGATTTTCCAACTAAGCGCTGCCGTACTTTCGATTTTGTAATAAGGTACCACCTTTTCATTTGTAATCTTTAAACTTTTGTTCATAAATTTGTAAATTTTTGTAATTTTTGTTATTATTATTTTATATTTCTTTCTAAATCATAAAGCCACTTCTCGGCAACCTTCTGAAACTGCAATATCTGCTTGTTCTTATAGAATATCAATTTCTTGAGCAAATAATGAGCCGGTTTCTTTTTCCTAATATTGAACTTGTTATTCAATAACCCATTCAACCACGGATTATTAACGTTATAGGAGAATAGATTTATATAGTTATCAAACTCATTGATTACCATTTGATAAACTCCGCACCTCACTATTTTTGACTTCAATGTTTTTAGGAACAAATTCTTATTCGTTTCATCTAATTCCGAATAAATCTGATGTGCTCTTGCGTTGATTTCGTCCGTGTCAATGAGATAAAGACACCTTTTAATGATTCTTGTTATCTCCGAATCATCAGAAATTCCGTTTATCAAATTTTTCCCGATAATCTTCTTCTCCAATTTCTCCTTATTATTCAAAAACTCAAAAAGATTCGCCTTGCAGTGTGTGACTTCATGCCTTATCTTTCTCGCTATCTGTGTTTCGGAAAAAGAAAAATCGTGGTTCGTGTTAATTGAAATCTGGAATTCAGGCTCTATCACATATTCATTTCCGCCAATATTTCTGATGTCCGGCTCTGAATGGGCTACATAAAACGTTTCTCCAAGTTCTCGGTCCAAGTCAGAAAGGTTATTATCGGATTGAAATAATAATATATTGAACACAGGATTAAGCATGAAGTCAACTCCATCCACATTCAACTTATCTTGCGGAATTACTATCTCATATAAGTTATATTTTTCTCCCTCATTCCGTTTGACAAATGCATTCCGTAGGAATTTCCCATCCTCAACAACCTCATTCAGATAACCATATATTGACTTTATAAGTCCTTCGAGATTATCTATTATTCCGTGGCTTTCGTTGAGTTGTTCCAACAAATAATCAACTTTATACTCCTTTATTGCGGAATAATAATTCTTAACGGACTCTTTAACCGCCGTTCTAAGTTCTTCTTCATTAACTTTCAATTCTACCATATTAATCGTCAACGCCTCCGATAACGCCTGTACTCACAAACAAAACCGGATTCGTATTTTTATCGTATCCATCTCCGGTCCATGCTTTTTTATCAAGTACGGTTATTTTGTTGATATTCCTATCTATATCAACAAATCCAACTTCTGCACTATTATCAAAGTGCATCAAATATTCTATAACCTCTGAAACTATCATATTGAAATCCCTATTATATATTCGTCATCCCCTTCTCCTGCTCCTACTATCTCACAAGTGGAATCTAATGAAGGGTGCCAGTCGTTATCTTTTAAACTATCCAAAAAACAGTCGGCTGTAAATCTAACAGCACATATATTCGGAATATCCTTTTCCTTCGCAAAGGAAATGCAGGTTTGAACTAATCTTTCCTGCAATTCCAACGCTAATTTATCATCTCTTTCAATCATCAGTTCATGCCTCCTTGTTCTTCAAGAAAAACATATTATTTAATATTTTTTTTTCTTTTTTCTTTCATTTCCTTTGCACCAATCTTTCCGATTTTAATGCTTGCCCTATAGTTTATAAAAATAGAAATAACAAGCATAACGAAAGAAAGGACAAACAAAACTAACCCAATCCAAAACATCATCATAATTTCTCCCCTCTTTTATTTTTCCTGTTTTTATATGTTCCACTCTCTTCTATTTGCACAATAACATCCGGCATCGCAAGATATCCATCCAGATAAGCAAATTTGACGTACTCCCACAACTATGGTTGAACTTCCGTCCTTGATTATAACGCGTTCTCCGATTCTCGGAATTGGTGGTGTCTGGATCCCGCATTAAAGAGTTGTTTCTTTATGACCCTCTCCGAACTCTTAATTGTCAATTGCCACATTATTTTTCAGATGTTGATGTTGCACAATAAATCTGTTGATTCCAAGGATAGTCTACCGGTTTCCCGAATTCAAAAGGTTTTTGATTTAAAACGAAATTTTCCCCGTTCAAAGGTGCGCTCGTGCTTTTCTTTTCCTCACACAAACTTTCTCCACTTGCGACGTACATAATAAGCAAGAAAACATCATCAACGTCTTTAATTGTTTTGCTATCAAACAACTCATTGATCTTTTGAATTATGTCTTTCTGTGTAAGCAAGTCGTTCTTAATGAAATCAAGAACAGTTTTGCAATCAATAACTTTTTCGCCGAGCAGTTGCGTCAATATTTTGACGACTTTTTCTTTATCAACCATTATAATATCAATTTTTTAATTCAAAACAAATATATAGAAAAAAAGAACATTGAGAACCATTTTTATTCCACTCGGAGCATTCATTATTCAATATACAGGGACATTCTCATAAATGTGAGGGTATAATAAATCAAATAACAAACTTTCTTTGTTCCATAAAAATAAATTCCCAATGCAAGAATGTGTAGTATACTTTAGCCGTTTGAATTATAATATGTATTCCAACGTCAGATTGTTGATGGTACCCATTTACTATATATTTTTCGGTGTACAGAACTATAAACATCAACATATAACACTGGAATTGGTTTTCATAATTCTCACAGTAACAATATGCGACACTTTCTATTCTTCTGAGTATAACATATCGTATATCTTATCAACCTTTTCCAATACATAAACATTTGTATTTTCATTTATGAATGTAATTTCACTACGTTTCTCTGAAACATCCTGATAAACATCATTAATCATTTCAGTATTGATAATTATCGGTTGATTTTGTTCAACCAAATGTAATTTGATAAATTTCTTAATTTGTTTCATATTTTTTATTTGTTTATTGAAATTCTCCAATCCATATCCATTGAAAAAACTTCCAACCCGTCTTCAAACTTAATATGGTACTTTATGCAATCACTTCTGTTAAGGGTGTATTTTTTGTATGTATCGCCAGATATCTGCTTCATGACAACAATCCTCACCTCATCCCCCAGTATTGCGTGTATTGTTTTTTTCAATACATATTCACGCCTTAATGTCTTGTTCCCCATAGGAAACAGACTATAATGACAACCGACGATGAACCGCTTATCTTTGACTGCTCTTGGATTGATAGTTGATGATGCTACATTCGGTTCGGATATCGAAACCTCAGCACTGATGGTTTGTTTCTTATATTCGGCAACCATTCTTCCTATCTCTTTATAGAGCATATCTGTTTTTGTTAATTTTCCAATATTATATTTATTTATTTCATAACATCTATCGAATGTGTCGCTTTTCTCAATCATTCTCCGACTAGCTTTCAATATAACTTCTTTAGAAAAAAACATATTATGCCACTCCTTGAATTGCCGTTGCAAGTTGTTTGCTACTGTCTTCCAGCGTATGCTCTATCTCTTTCCTCTTCTTTGCGCCGTCGTCATGAATTTTCTTCACCTCGGTAACCGTTTCAATGAGTTCCTGTGTTGTCTTTTGCAACGTGTCAAGCGAAATTACCATTTCCTCATTCGCTTTGGCAACGTTTATACTGTTTGTTTTGAGGTTTGTTGCATTTCTTCTAAGGATTTCATTGGTAGTGTCTGAAATCTTCTTCTGTGCGTCAATACTTGCCTTTTGATTGTTCATAATGACAGCAATAGCCAACTGGTTTTTCCACAAAGGTATTACGTTATTGACAATATTCTCTGACTTTTCAGCAATCGCCGTATTATTTGACTGTGTGGCGCGTATTTGGAACAGGTTCTGTGTAAGAACATACTCTGTAGTCTGCATGTCTGAAATCCTCTTCTGGATGGAAGTAAGGAAAGAATTCATATCCTGCAATACAATCGCCTCTGTATAACCACTACTCTGCAAACGTTCAATCTCGGCAACAACTTCAGCCTCACGCAACTTAAGCCCCAAAATCAACTCGCGTATCTTCTCTATGTATTGCCGGTTCGAATCGAATATGGTTTGCAACGTTGAATTGTCACGCAGTGCAACTATTTTTGCGGTACCGATTTTCTGAGAAATCTTATCCACGTTGTCTGCTATGGTTTCATATTTAACCATAACATTCTCGACAGTCGTAACCAATTTTCGCAATACCGGAACTCTTCTTGCAAAATTCTTCCACTTGGTATTTGAGTTGATTTCATTAATGTCAATCATATTCAACTCAGAAAGCAAGTCATTCGTAAGTGAAACAACTTCAGCAGTATTGTCAGAACGCACCGATTTCAACAGCGCTTGCCCGTTGCTTGCAATAACCTGATTCAATTCTGAACCGTAAGTTTGTATTGTGGAAATATCATCAGATTTTATCTTTTCCGTCAAAGACAGAATACGTTCACGCTCATCCGGCTTCAATGCTGCAATCTGCGCATCATAGTTATATTGGTTATTAACTACCGCAACAGACTCGTTTTTGTTTTCAATTCCAAGTTCCATAATAATAATGAAAATCTTATTTTATTCTTAATTCCAAGTGCAAAGATAATGATGTTTTTTCAAATAATCAAATATTTCGGAAAAGTTTTGAATTCAACTCCTCCAAAAAAATACCAATCCTGTCGTTGCGATAAAAACAATCCCTATCCGTCCCCCTTATCTCATCAACAACTTCGGGAAACATCTCATATGCGTAATTGAAATAAGCCTGCCCTCTTCTCCACTCTTTCGGCCTCTTTTCAACCATTCGTTCAAGTGTCTCATTCAAATCCATTTCCATATCTGATCAATAATTATAAAGAAGTGCTAATAGTTCCTTCTTAATGTTATTCTTGTGTTTGTTATATGTTCTAACGCTATAATGTGCGTCTAACGTACCAACTTTATCCGGATTGCAATATTTTCTGTTATATTCTTCAACCGCATCAATTTTTGCTGCTATGGTACGCAACTTGTCACCAAGCGTAACATCTATGTTTTGATGTATCTTTCGCGCACGACGAATAACATTAACTTTATGTACAATTCTTTTCAAATTCCTTTTGAACATAATTTCATAAAATTGATTTCGTTACAAATATATATCATTGGCAGAAAGCCCACTACTTTAGTGGTGGGAGTACGTCAAA
>NFZC01007716.1_pt1 | contig 13706 bp, 3 predicted proteins | sample 1095391 | NCBI WGS metagenome assembly NFZC01 (sample SAMN03609890, study PRJNA323583) | gut metagenome | isolation source: feces | host: Rattus norvegicus | place: Denmark: Riget | collected 2013
ATACTCTCAGACTAATAACTTCTTCAACTATAATTATCTTGATAGTGATAAGTTCCCATTCAATTACTTCCCAACACAGGTAACTTGGAGTAGGACTAAAACCCTTGGTGAAGAGATAGATACTTGGACCAATATAACATTGGCTAATGTATTAGACCTAGATGGTGATAGAGGTGATTTAAGGGCACTTAGAAGATTTAATAATGAGATATTCTCTTTCCAAGATACAGGTATAAGTAGAATACTCTTTAACTCTAGAGTACAAATGAATGCTTCTGATGGAGTACCTATTGAAATAGCTAATAGTGGTAAAGTAGATGGTAAAGTATATCTATCTAGTAAGTATGGTTGTAGGAACAAATGGTCTATAGTAGAAACACCAAGTGGTTTATACTTTGTAGATGGTTTGAATAGAGCTATATTACACTTTGGAGAAGGTATTACTGACATTACATACTCAAAGAATATGTTCTCATGGATAAACAATAATGTCTCTCTTGATGTGTGGAACCCCTCTAACTTCAATTCTATAAGAACATTATATGATAGTAACAATGGAGACATATACTTCACAACTGATAAAGAAGCTCTAGCATTTAGTGAAAGGTTAGGTAGTTTCTCATCCTTCTACAACTACAGTAATGTAGGATGGATGTTTAACTTACAGGGTAGTACCTACCAGATTAGAGATAAAGAACTATGGAAACTTCATGGTAATGATAAATATAATTTATTCTTTGGAGAAGATAATAGTGAATACTCTGTATCTGTTATAGCCAATCCAGAGTTTCAACTAGACAAAATATTTGATACATTCGAGTTTAGAACTAATGGAACTGAACAATTCAGTTATGGAGTTACTCCTAAGTATCCATTTAGTAGATTAGTTACTGAGAATGAGTATCAAAAAGCTGAGTCAGCTGTTACTGCTCTTAAAAAGAAGTTTAGGGTATGGAGATGGCAAATAGGTAGAAACTCTAAGAATGGTGTTCTTACTAGAGAGAGGATAAGAAATCCTTGGTCTAAGATTACTATGTATGGAAATAGTACTGATGAAGTAAGACTGTATGATACAGTTGTGACATACTATACTTAATAAAAAAATTAGTGATAAATAATGTTTAATTTGTTTATCACTAATTTTTTTATATAAGCACTTTCATATGTGAAAATATATTAGTACCTTTGTACAAATTAATTTACAATTATGGTTAATAAGAAATATAAAAGGACAAATACCTATGGACTAGGAGGCCAAATTAAAAGCCAATTCAAGAGTGGTGGTCTAAATAGTTTAGTTGGTTCTGCTGGCAATGCAGTTAGCTCTGGTATTTCTGGGGGACTACAGTCCAAAGCAGGTAATGCCCTTAATGGTTTAGGTGATGTGGCTAGTGCAATTCCAGGACCTTGGGGAGCTGTAGCTAGTGCTGCATTAAAGACTGCTGGTGGTCTGTTCAATAGGATGTTTGGTAGTCAGATAAATGAAGAAGCTGTAGCTAATTTCAAGACTGAAAATGCAGCTGCAAGTAACCAAAGCTTTAATGCTGCTACTACTGAAGACTTAATGAATCAGAATCTTAGATTGCTAGGAAGTATAAATAAAGATGAGGTAGGTAAAGATGGTTGGTTTAGTCATACAGTAGCAGACCTTACTAAAGACCTTAATGATAAAAGGATTATGGCAAATAATCAGGCTGTAGGTAATTTTAATGCTGCTGCAAATAGTGTAGATACTAATAATGACTTCATGGCATTAGGTAATTATTCTGCTTTTGGTGGACCACTTTCTACTAATGGAGGTATATTCTCTAATGGACTTATGATGATAGACAATGGAGGAACTCATGAAGAAAACCCTTTCCAAGGTGTACCTATGGGAGTAGATGATGAGGGAGTTCCTAACCTAGTTGAAGAAGGTGAGACTATATTTAATGACTATGTATTCAGTAAAAGATTAGTGGTTCCAAAGGCTATAAGAAAGAAATATAAGCTAAAAGATAATATCTCCTTTGCTGATGCTAGTAAAAAGTTATCCAAGGAATCTGAAGAAAGACCAAATGACCCAATATCTGAGAGGGGACTAATGGCTATTATGTCAGACTTGGCTAGTACACAGGAACAATTAAAAATGGAAGAAAGCCAAAAGGAAGGTATGAATAATAGATTTGATGAAGGTGGTGGTATTAAGAGATATAAAGGTTTAGGTAAGTCCTATAATAGAGGCTGGTTTGGTGCTGATGGTAAGTATACAAAGGAGTATCTTGATAGAGTAAATGGTATGACTATACCACAGCTTCAAGCACAGTTTGATAGCCAAAAGGCTTTCTATGATAATGAAAATAATAGAGGTACTGACAGATGGAAGTCAATAGATAACTTCTACAGGATGAATCCTAAGTATAACCAAACAGGATATAAGGTTACAGATAAAGACTTAGCATTTGCTAAGAGAGGAGCACAAGATTATAATCCTGGGTATCTACATGATTTAGCAGTATCTGCTACTGGTCTTGATATACCTAATGAAGACTTACCTCCACTTCAGTTCAGGCAAGCACCTCCTTTAGAAGGTCAAATGTATCCTATAGGAATACCTTCACTTGCTATACCTGATGATGCTGATTTGCCACCTCTTGAGTTTAGAGGACCAGATACTGAACTAAAGGGTCAAATGGTAGGTATGAAAGCTCCAGAGTTGCTTCCTACATCAACTACACCTATAAGTGAGAAGGAGCCACAATGGAAACAAGGTAAGTATGCTGATTGGTTGAGATATGCTCCTGCTGTTGGTTTAGGTATAAGTTCAATCCTTGATTTAGCTGGAGTGACTAATAAACCTGATTATAGTAATGCTGATGCTGTTCTTGAGGCAACTAGAGATGCTGGAACATATCAACCTGTTAAGTTCAATCCTATAGGAGATTATATGACCTATAACCCATTTGATAGAAACTTCTATAGTAATAAACTTGAAGCTCAAACAGGTGCTACTAAAAGGGCTATAATCAATCAAAGTGCTGGTAATAGAGCTACTGCTGTAGCAGGATTACTTGCTGCTGATTATAATGCTCAAAGTCAAATGGGTGACCTATATAGAAAGGCAGAGGAATATAACTTAGACCAGAGACATAAGGTACAAGACTTCAATAGAACTACTAACATAACTAACTCTCAAGGAACTCTACAAGCTGACCTAGCTAATCAAAGGGCTCTTGCTGAATCAAAGGGAGCAAGATTAAGAGGAACTATGGCAGCAGCTGAAATGAGAGAAAGGGCTAGATTAGCAGCTGACCAAGCCGAGAGTGCTAATATATCAGGTTTGTTCCAAACACTTGGTGATATTGGTTTTGAAGAAAGAAATGCTAGGATGAGAGACTGGGGTATTAAACATGATATATATAGCCCTGGAACTCAGGATTATGGCAGATTCAGAAGGAATGCTAAGGGTGGTAAATTAAAGAAGAAAGGTTTAACATTTTAAGGTATGAACTTAGTTATAAATAGTAGATTTAGACCTTTCACTTATGATGAAATGGTTAAGCCTCTAGTGCAATACAAAGAGGCTTATGATAAGGTAGAACAAGATTATTCTAACCTTGTTGCACAGACTGAAGCATGGAAAGATATAGCTACTCAAGAGAATAGTCCAGAAGCATATGCTATGTATAAAGAGTACTCTGACAGACTTAATACAGTAGTTGATGATTTCAGTAAGGGAATGAATATGAGTAATAGGAGAGCTCTTATTGGCATGAAGAGAGACTATGCTAAGAATATAGTTCCCATTGCTACAGCAGCTAAAAGGAGAGATGTCCTAGCAGATGAGCAGAGAAAAGCTCTGTTACAGAATCCTACTCTTATGTTCCAAAGAGATATGAACTCTACGAGCTATGAGAGTTCATTAGATAGATTCTTGGAGAATCCTAACTATGACTATGGGGAAAGATATTCAGGTGCTTTACTTACACAACAGGTATCACAAGCTGCTGGTAATCTGGCTAAGGAACTTTCCAACTATGGTAATGGTAAGAGACTTGATGAATACACTAAGACATTCCTCCAACAACATGGATTCACAAGAGAGCAAGTTCTTGATGCTGTCAATAATCCTAATAGGGCACAATCTCAACCAGTACTTAATGCTATAGTAGAGCAAGTGATGGGTTCATCAGGTATAATTAGCTGGGCAGACCGGCCTACTAGGGATAAGGCATATAACTACGCTAGACAAGGATTGTGGAGTGCTGTAGGCCAGACTAGTATGTCTACTTATGAAGATTATGGTGCTAGACTTACTGCTCAAGAAACTATGCAGAAGAGGTTGAAAGACTATGAGAACCAGCAGAAACAAGTTCAATATTTGGCTATAAATCCCCTTAACATCTACAGCTCAAGGGAGTTGAGTAAAGATGAGAAGGATTATAATGACAATATGAAGAAGTATTCTGAGTACTTCTACAAGGAGGATGGTCAATGGAAGATGAACACTAAGGGATGGAAAGCTTATAACAGTAAGAAATATATTACAGGGACAGTATCTCCATCAACAGGTGTTACAGTAACCCAAGGTCAGTTTGTTGATTCTGACTTTAAGACCTTTATGGATAGTCTAGGAGCCAATGGTTCAGTAGGCTCTGATAGTTTTGGACCACACCAGAGAGTGACTATAGGTAATCTATGGGGAAGATATATAGATAATTCTCCAGCAGCTAGAACATCCAGATATGATGCTACTAAGTTTACTGAGTTTGACTATGCTATAGATAGCACTCAGCAAAAGGACATGAAGAACTCTATTATGACAGCATCCAGAGGAACCACTCTTAAAGAGGTTGACTTTGATAGCAAATCTAAGACATTCAAGAACACTGGAGATGATCTAAAGATGGAAGACCTAAATAGTGACAACTATCATGTAATAGCTACTAGATTTAGTCCTTATGGTAATACAGTTATGATTAAGACTAGTGAAGGAGAGGTAAAGAGATATAGGATGCCTGCTGGTATAAATACAACTAATGAATCAAACAGAGACAAGAGTATGCAGAGCGCATTGCAATGGCAGAGTGTAGTCACTACTGGTAAATATACTGACGCAAGTGGTAGAGTTAGACAAGCTACTGCTAAGGAAATAAGGCAAGCACAGAGTAATTATGCAGCAGCTCTACAAGAGGCTTATCTGTATCATTCACAATTAGGAGTTCAGAATAAGACAGAAGAACAAACATATAACCCTTACTCATACTAAATATGGCTAAGAAGAAAGCAGAAACAATAGATATAACAAAGATTGGACCTCTGGGCTATAGACAACTACAGCAAGCTAATGCTGAGAGCCTTGAGGGGATAAGTCCAGAGTTCCAAGATTTTCAACAGAGAGTGGAGGGTGCTTATGCCCCTACCTCTCTGTATGATGCTAGAACCCATGCTGAACAAGGAGTATCAAGCTCACTTAGCGGGTCACCTACTCCTTGGGGTGAGAGTATGTGGGATAATGCCTCAGCCACTGAAGAGCAATTTCAGAACTTAGGTGATATAAGAGCAGAGAATCAACCTTGGTTTGCACAGATAGGTGCAGGTCTTGCTAAGGGTGTAGTACTTGCAGGTACTACATTCCTTAATGGTACAATAGGACTGGTTACTGGACTTGGCATGAGGGCTGAAACAGGAGATGTATCTAAGCTGTGGAATAATGAGTTCTCAAGAGCTATGGATGCTGTTAATAAGTGGTCTGAGGAGGCTATGCCTAACTATTATACACAAGATGAATTAGAGCAACCTTGGTACACTAATATATTTACAGCTAATTTTTTAGGCGATAAGTTTATTAAGAATTTAGGTTTCACTGTAGGTGCTTACTACTCTGGTGGTCTATATTCAAAGGGCTTAGGTGCTATAATGCAGGCTGTCAAGGTAGGAAGTAAGACTACCTCTATGGTAACTTCTGGTGTAGGCTCAGTTATATCTGCTGTCAATGAAGGAAGTATAGAAGCTCTCAATGCTGCTAATGAATTTGAGGAGAAATATAAGACAGCCCTTGATGATGAGTTCAGGCAAAGAATAGCAACTATTCAAGCTGAATATAATGCCAATGTAGGTAAACAACTTGTAAGGGTAGGTGTAGAGGGTAATCAGTTTGTAGACCCAGCTTATGTAAAGTATAAGGAAGCTATTGATAAGGAGAGAAACAATTATAATCAAGCACTAGCTAAACTAGAGGAAGATAAGGCTAAGGTAGGTAATGCTGTCTTACTTATGAATATACCTATATTGACTGCATCAAACTTTTATCAGTTTGGTAAACTATACTCAAGAGGTTTCAATACTGCCAGAAGAACTGCCGATATAGTAGGAGATGTGGGTAAGTATGAGGCTAGAGGTCTAAGTAAAACAGCTAGAGCAGGTAGAATACTTGGTGGTGGTCTTATGGAAGGTAAAGAAGAGGTTGAACAACAGATAGCTACTGATGTATCACAGCATTACTATGCTACTGATGTCAATAACTACTACAGGTCTCTTCAAGACCCTGATGCTGCACAGGAGACATTAAGCTGGACTAAATCATTTGGTGAAACTTTAGGTAGAACACTAGGAGAAGGCTCTACTTGGGAGCAATTCTTTATTGGAGGTCTTACTGGTATTATGGGTATGCCTAGATTCAGAGGTATAAGGAATGAAGATGTAAAGCTTCAAAGTCCTATAGTGCTTGATGAAAATATGTTTTCAAAGTGGAAAGAGTTGAAGCAAGAAGCTGATAGAAACCAAGCTATTGCCACTCATATGAATGAGAGAGTAAACTCTCCTGAGTTCAAGAACTACTATCAAGGTCTCATAAGGCACAATAAGTATCAGAATGATATGAATGATGCTGCTCTTAGAGATGATGAGTTTGACTATAAGAATGCAGAACATGCACAGCTTATATCAGATATATCAATGTTCTCAAATGCAGGCAAGCTTGATGACCTTATGACTCTTATAAACTCTGCTTATGATACTTCTGATAAGAACCTTCAATCAATCATAGACAACACTACTGCTACTATCAATAAGGATGGTAAGAAAGTCAAGGTAGGACCATTCATGGATAAGGATGGTAATCCTGTGGGTAAAGAGGATATGATTGCTGAGCTTACAAAGCAAAAAGATGGGATACTAGGTACTATAGATGAGTATGTAAAGACCAGGAACAAACTTGATAAGGATACTAAGCAGAGGTTTACTGGTGAACAGCTTGATGAACTCACTTGGATGCAGACTCAGCTTGGCAATTGGGCTAAGAGAGCTGGTGAAATGTCTGGTCAAGTTAAGGATGTTATAAGTAATGTGATAGGCAGACTTGACTCTCAAATGAAAGCTGCTGAGGCTATTAGAACACATGAGGGTATGGCTCATGCAGATCTTAGTGAGAACTATAGAAGAGCAGATAGAGTTATTCAATCTATAACAAGAACTATTGACAATCTTAACTTAATCAGAAGTCTTGATAATGAGACTATGGCTGCTACTCTTGCTCAGAATCCTAATATACTTGAGGGACTAAAGGAACAGGTTAATAAACTTGACAATGATGTACTTAGTGCCAATGATAAGGAGAATGTATTGAAGAAGCTTGATGACCTGTTAAGACTAGGCAATGCTTCAAAGGTATATCAGGATAAGTTTGTTGAGTATCTCTTTAATCCTAAAAAACAAGAGGAAGACCATGCAGAAGCTGACAAGCAGAACATTGACAAGGATGCAGAAATAACAAGAGCCAAGCAAGTTGAAGCACTGAACAAGACTGCTAACTTCCAAGAGGTAGAAGCACTTATAAACAATGGTGAAGCTACACTGGATGACTTGGATAGCAGTAACTCAGATGCAGCTAGGAGCTATAAGAAAGCATCACTGTTCAAGAAAAAAGCTACTGAGTTAATCAATAACTCTGATAGTGAGCATAAGTCTGAACTTCTTGATATGCTTAATAGGAGATTCAATGAGAATGCTACCTATGATGATTTAAGTGATGAGGCATTGGTAACAGAGCTTCCACTTGAGACAACAACTTGGGATGAGAAGGCTCAAGAGACTCTCGAAAGTGAATTCAATAATATACTAAAGTCAGCAAGGGATAAGGTAAATAGTGGTAATAGTCAGAAGCAGGATGTTAAGGCTAAAAAGACTGGAACAAAGAGACCTGACAATGTGGGTAAGGATGATGTAGCTCAACCACCTGTTGATAAACCTTTCAGTGTCAATGAGACTATTAACAAGATTGATAAGCTCAATATAGCACCAGAGGCTAAGACAGAAGCTAAGGTACTGGCTAATCAGATAGCTAAGGGTATTGAGCAACTTAGTAGGTATAAAGACTTCAAGCTTATAAGACAAACACAAAGAAGTATCAATGCTCTCTCTGCTATGATTGGTAATGGGGCAATAGCAGATATAATTGACAGAGTAAGAGAGTTATCTAAGCCTGATACATTTAATCCTTCAAGTCCAGAAGAGGTATTAAGAGAAGCTGAGGCTGAGGTAAGTAAGTATAAACCTACAGCAGTAACAGGAGTACTTAAGGCTGTAGTACCACAATTTGACTTAGATGCTAAGAGGGATGGAGTATTGATTGACTTCGTTGGTGATGATAGGAATCAAGGTTACTCTTATGTATATAATAAGTTAAAGGAGGTAGACTCTAAGACTGGTAAGAATGCCTTTGACTATGTTAATGAGGGCAATGTACACGAGGGTGACGAGCTTGAGGTGAGATATGAGGAAGCCAATGATGAACATCCTGAGATACTGGCACTATATCACAAAGGTACTCTAGTAAATTACATGAATACTGATAAGGCTATTGAGGGTGTTAAGGAAATAAAGGACAAAGCTAAGAAAGGTGAACAGCCTACTGTAAGAGTATCTAAAATAATGAATGGTCAGTATGGATATGACATGAGTAAGACCCAATCAGTAGGAGACTTGTTAGGTACCGATAATGCTACTATAGGAGTTATGAAGAATAGGTCTATGGAAGCTAATACAGACACCTTTGTAGAGCCAGTGTTTGATGAGGCTAACTCTGATGGTAAAGTATACATACTTTTACCTAATAGTAAAGGTACTCTAAGCCCTAAGAAGGTCTATATAAGGCACTTGAATAAGACTGAGTTTGACTTGGCTGCACAAGATAACCCTATAGCTAATGATTTGAAGAGGGCCTTTAATGATTTAGCAGGTCTTGCAAACCTTGAAAAGAGCTTTGATGAGACTCTTGACAATGTGTATATGGACTTAATTGAGTTATTATATATACCAGATAGTTTCCACATCAATATAATAAGTAGGACTAATGACGTATCATTACAGATAGCTTTTAATGATAGAAACGGTAAGAGACAGAACAGGAATATACTACTAAAAAGATTTGCAAAGAAATCTCTCCTTAACATAGGAGCTGGTACTACACAGGCATCTGAGGCTTACACAGCACCTATAGAGGAAGTGTATAACCAAGTGCTTGATGCCTTTTATGAAGCTAACCTTGCCTTCAATGTTAGTGCTAAGAAACTGACTGGCAAGAAAGGTCAAGAGTATGCTAATAGATTAAGGGACAGCAATGTACTTGCTACTTATCTTACTAGTAAGAGAATGCAGGGAACTTGGTTCTTATTGAATGAGAAACCTAACACTACATATACTGATAGTGCATTTGAGAGAGCTAAGGCATCACAGCAAGCTAAAGGAGGTACTAGAGTACTGTTTAAGGGTAATGAATATTTTGTAAGAAATAGTATTATCTTTGACCAAACTGGCTCTATGGTAGACTTAGGTGAGAATGCTCAACAAGTAAAAGACATTGCTTATATAAATTCTGCTTATGGTACTAGTTACTTTGGTGTTAATCAACATGATGGTAGGGTACTTATAGTAGACAAGAATGGCAAGAGAGGTTATAATAGAGCTACTAATAAGTATTTATCCACTAAAGAGGTTGAGGAGTTAGAAGCTACTCTTGATGGTAGAAAAAACAAGGCATCTATAACAGCTTCTACTGTAAAATCTCTTCAAGACTCTCAGAAACTTGTGCTTAGAGATGACAATGGTAATCCAGACACCTCCAATGGTTCTTATATGATTAAGGAGGAAGATGGTCAATATCATGAGTATCAAAGAGTACATTCTGTGATAGGCTCTAACTATATAGGTCCTAGCAGTGGTACTGCTGCTACCAGTAGAGGCTCTATAGTAGATGAGGTTGCAAGGCAATTCTTGATTAACCCTACCAATATAACTAAACCTGAGGGAATGTCTGATGAAGCATTTGGTGCTTTGAAGAGAGGATTGGGTAAGTTCAGAGATGATGCAAACAGAAGAGGTCTTAAGCTGGTTACTGACAGGACTGTGGTATTCCACAAGTATTCTGACGGTAGAAGAATAGCAGGAGAGCTTGATGTGTTTGCTTATAATCCAAGTACAGGAGAGATAAGTATCTTTGACTTCAAGACAAGTAAGTACTCTACTAAGGACACTGCATTCTCAAAAGTTACTAATCCTAGGTACTTTACTAGAAGCAATAAAGACCAGTATGCTTTACAGTTAAGTGCTTATGCCAAGTTGTTTGAAGATAGCTTTGGTGTCCCAGTATCTAATTTAGTTATAGTACCATTCCAACTCAAATATAGTAAAGAGAGTGATGGAGGTATAGCTAGGATATTCCCAGAGAACTATGTACCTTTAACATATCAGAGTGGTGTATTTGAGAAGACTGATGGAGTACCAACAAGCCAGTCATCAACATCACTTAGAACTGTGAAGGGTCAATATGTAACTATGGGTAATGGAAAGCCAGAATACCATCAAGCAGATATGCAAGTACTATTTACTACTAGTAATGGTCAGACATTCTATCTAGCTAAGGTAGGTGATGGATATAAGTTGGTACTGCCCAACGGCAGATCAATGACTATAGACTCTTCACTAATATCTGATGAAGCAGGAAGAACCAGAAACAATATCATGAACTTCATACAGGCTGACAATGTAGCTGCTGCTATACAGAATACTATGAGTGCTACACCATTGGAGAATAGCCCTTATGGTAATTCAATAGAGATTAAAGAGTTGCCTAAAAATACTCCTAAGCCCGATGATAGGATGAAGAGAGGTCTTGATGCACTTGACATGTTGAATAGCTTAAAGCCATCTACTCCTACACAACAAGCTACTAATCAGGAAGCTATAAATAAGAGGGAGAAGGATGAGAAAGCTACTATAGCTATAGACTTAAGTACACCTCTTGGCAGAAGCCAGCTTGCTAGAAAGAAGTGGGGAGAAATGACTGATGCTGAAAAGGCTACAATAAGCCCTATGTTTGAGGGAATGGAAGAGAAAGATATACAAGAGTATTGGGATGGTACTGATGCTACTCAAAGAGAGTCATTCATCCCAGCATGTAAGTAATATCGTGATAGTAAAAAAAAATAGGGAGAGTATTTCTACTCTCCCTATTTTGTTATCTATACCACCTTGTCGGCTCCTCTGGATCAAACAAGTTCTGGAATTGTCTAATAAATGGCACAGGTTGTAACATTATCTTCTCTGCTTGAGTATATCCCTTGTAGATACCTTGGTCTATCTCAGTAGTCCAGATATCTGGGTCAAACAAATTAAGCAACTGCCTGGTATTTTTCAAAACCCTAACTGCTGCAAATGGATTGTCAAATAACCTAAGACCTTCATCAAGCATAGTAGGACCAGGCATTAAAGAACCTAAATCAGCTTTCAGCCTGATAATTGAGTAAGTTACATACTCAGTCAACCAATCATCCTTGTCATCATCATCTGGTGTACCCTTAAGAGTTGCAATGATGCCCCATAGAGATAAGAATGTAGCTATCTCAGCAAGACTCCTAAATATGTTACTCTTCTGAGCATCATCAAGATTATGCCATTGCTTTACTATATCAAGCTCACCTTTCTTCAAATCCTTTCTAAGGGTGTTCATAAAGTTCCATAGGGTTCTATAGTAACCCTCCTCAAAAGTACCAGTATCATAGTTATACCTTTCAACCCCATATCTCTTTAACCATAGAGGTCTCATCCAATTCCTGTACATCATAAGTAATCTACCTACAGCTCTAGACTGCATAGCATTTTTATCCTCTTGGTTATAGATACCATATAACTTATTGTTAATACCCCTTACTTTCTTAGTGAAACTACTAAAGTAGCTATTGCTCACAGGATTTCCATCTTGGTCAGTTACTCCATCCTTAATTACTAGGTTAGCTCCATATTCAGGATGAGCTTCATTAAGGTACTTTACTTCAAAAGTATCATAAAGACTTATTGGTTTACCATCCTTGTCTTGTAGCTTCAATCTCATAGCCAATGCAAGTGCAGTTCTCATCTGTGTGTAATGGTCTCCTGCACTAGTAGTAAACCATAGAGTATCTTCCTTGAAAAATCTTGAGAACCAAGTCTTTCTATCCCAATCAACTCCTCTTACATGCTGCTTATAATCTTGAAGGACATTAAACTTCTCTGCAAAGAGAGCCATCTTGCTGGTCTGTATTCTATTACCTATTTCACTTAGATATTGTGGCAATAACTTGGTATATTCCCAATCAGCTTTAGCAAGTTCAGTTTTATTAAAGAACTGACCAGAGATAGACTCTATATTACTTATCACAATATTCTGTGCCAAGTTAGCAGTGCCAGTAAGTACAGATAGAGCAGTAGTACCATAGCTCTGTATTTTATTAAGCATATTGACTGCCTTACCAACATCAACTCCAAGTACAGTACCCTCATCCTTCATCTGCTCACCGTATACCTGCATAAGCATGAAGTCATTGAGCCTATTCATAAAGTTAGCTACATCACCTTTCTTGGTTAGAGTACTAGGCACTTTATTAAGTACTTCCCTTATAATCTTACCACCTCTGGTTTGTGCCGCCTTTCTCTCAGATAGTATTGTCCTTCCTGTTTCAAGAGCATCTATGACATCATTCATAGCTGCATAATCATTTGCCATAGCAGTATAAGCTATCATGGTTGATGTGCAGTCAGTGGACAGGTCATTCTTATCTTTGAGAGGTCTTGTATAGTATATAGGAAGGTTATATATCTGATTACCTTCAAAGTCCTGCCTTGCATAAGCAAATTCAGCATCATCCTCTCTTCTCACTAGATTATCCTTGAAGCTCTCCCACAAGTACTGGAATTTATTGCCCTTGCTCATTACTCTCTCTAAGAAGTCTCTTCTTACCTGAGGAGCTTTATTGAACCTTACATATTTTGCTGGTAATCTATAGTCAAGATTCCTCTTTAGAGTAATCATAAAGTCATAATACTCCTTCATAGCTGCATTTCTTTGTATAGCGTCATATTGGGGATTATAGTACTTCTCCACAGGATTACCATTCTTGTCTGTATTGGCTCTCTTCCATCTGCTGATTAGGATAGATTTCTCTTCTCTTTCCATATCCTTGGGTAGGCTCTTGGCATATTTACTAAGTGCTGCAAAGTAATCTCCCCAATTATATCTGGTTACAAAGTTACCTGTAATCTTGCCATCACTGGTCTTTTCATACATGAAATCAGTATTCCTTATACCAGCATCTTCCAGCTTCTTAGAGTACATCAGTATTTCCTTCTCATCATTGATAGTGTTATACCTAGCCTTGTTCTTTTGGTCTTTAACTAAAGAGTCATATATTCTA
>NFZC01007715.1_pt1 | contig 13686 bp, 17 predicted proteins | sample 1095391 | NCBI WGS metagenome assembly NFZC01 (sample SAMN03609890, study PRJNA323583) | gut metagenome | isolation source: feces | host: Rattus norvegicus | place: Denmark: Riget | collected 2013
AGCACATTTGTTCTGTCGCCTCCTCAGTTGATACATTTGTTCATCTAATTGTTCTATATCAACTATAACAATAATTTGTTAACATTTTATTCATAATTTATACTTTATTTGTTAACAACTCCATGATACAATAAAAGAAAAAATCAAGGAGATATAAAGAAATGAAAAGACCTAAAGACGGCGTTATAAATAGTAAGTTAACACCTTATGAAATGTTGCATCACGCAATACTAGTGCAAGCGGTATCCGATATTAAAACGACAACATGGTACAAATTGCCACCAGATGGAATGCATTGTTCATACAAAGAGGGAGCTGAGGCTGTGCAGTACATTGTTTTGGTATTAAAACAGCACGGATACTCTAAAAAGGAAATTGGCAAAATTTTCAGAGAAATTACACCACATAACTATAAATATGGCATTGTAAAAGAAGAATTAGCAAAGAGAGGTATCAAGTTATGAAACAGACAGAACTTCAGGCAAAATATTTTACCCGTTGGCATTATGATTCTATCGAAACCACTTCTAGCAAGTCCGACTATATTGCTCGTGTAGGCAAACTTGCCAACGTTGCAAACAAGCGTGCTAAGACTCTAACAACAGCAATTAGTAAAGGTAGAATTTCAGAAGATAGAACAGCACTTTTTAGATATCAAGACGCGGTTGATTACTTTAATAAGCATGTTTCTTATAACGCTTCGTATGTTTCAACTGGTAAAGCCGTTTATAAAGATTTTTCAATTCGTGAATTGAGAGCGCTTGAAAATAAGCTTCTTCATTATCTCGAAGCAAAAGCTTCAACCGCACGCGGTAGCATCGAAGTAGAAAATAAAAGAGTAGCAACGTTTAAAGAACGTTACGGTGTTGACATTTCCAAACTGTCTAAAAATGTCCGCGATAAACTTTTTAACACGTTGCATTATCTGTCAGATAAAAAGTATGCACAGCTATCAAGTGATCAAATAGTTACTATGTTAACTGAAGCACTTAATACAAACACACGTGATGGATTGAATGAAGTCTTTAGCACTTTTGAAGATTTGTACCCATCTGTTAAAGATCAAGCAGAATTTCGCGTCGCACTTATACAGAACAGTTCGCTATCATGGAAAGATAAAGCACGTGAGTTCAAGGCGGCAAACAATCTGTATAAACGCAATCGAGCGAAGCCAAAACCGAAATCTATAAAACAGGAGTTGTAAATCATGATAGTTCAATGTTTAAATAGATCAAATGAATATGATAATATAGAAGTAAAGTCAGTGGCGGACTTTGTTCCGTCACACGGCTTTTCTTTACATAAACCTTTAGGTAAAAAGAAAGACAGTCCTTATTATATTGATCAATTTGGAACTTTTGACATTGAAACGACTTCACGTACACGAATTGAAAAAGATGACCATGGCGAAGAAGTCACAAAACCTATTGACGCTTTTATGTATGTCTGGAGCGCTTGCATTGACGGAGAAGCAGTGCAGGGTAGATACTGGAAAGACTTTATTGATTTACTTGATAAAATTCAATCCTATTACAAGACAAACGAGTCACGCTATTTTGTTATTTATGTTCATAATTTGCCGTTTGAATTTTCTTTTATGATTGGATATTTAAACGACTATAGCGAAGTGTTTGCCACTGGTAAACGTAAACCGCTTGTGTGGCGCTTAAAGAAGCGTGGTATTGAACTGAGGTGTAGTTATAAGCTCACAAATATGTCACTTGATAATTTCACGAAAAAAATGGCGGGATGTCAACACATAAAAGCAAAAGGCGATTTGGACTACTCACTTATAAGACACAATGAGAGCTATATAAATCCTACTGAGTGGGGGTATATCATCAATGATACTTTAGGCTTGTGGGAAGCAATAACATACATGCTTACAAAAGATGGTGATAGAATTGCAACAGTACCTCTAACAAGTACCTCTTATGTACGGCGGGATATGAAAAGAGCTATACGAAAAGGTACGACAACACGTCTTTTAAAGAAAAAGTTAGCTTTAACAGACAAAACATATAAGCTTTTAAAGGAAGCTTTTCGTGGTGGTGATACTCACGCAAACATGATAAAGTGCGCGAAAATATATCATGACGTTTATAGCTTTGATGCTTCGAGTATGTACCCCGCTATGCTTCTTTTGATGAAGTTTCCAATGACAGCTTTTGAAAAAATGCCTGTAACATCAAAATGTTTAAAGTATATAAAAAGTAAAGAGCTTGCATGGATAGCACAAATAAAGCTTACAAATGTAAGACTTAAAGAAGATCAATATAATCCGTATCTGTCTATAAGTAAATGCCGCAACTTGCAAGGGGTAGATCCCGATAATGGTAGAGTATGGAAAGCGACAGAGCTTGAAACAACTGTTACAGATATAGATTTTTCAATTATTGAAGAATGCTATGATTTTGATAGCGTTGAAATTATAGAAGATACACTATACACGGCACGGTATGGATATATACCAGACGATGTAAGAAGCGTAATTATGGAATATTTTACAGCAAAAACGAAACTGAAAATAGCCGTAAAGAAAACAGTGCCAAATTCAAAAGAGAGGGAAGAAGCGGAGTATGATTTAATGAAAGCTAAAAATAAATTAAACGGTATTTATGGCATGGCGGCTACAGATCCCATTCACCCTATTATGTTGTATTTGGATAACGAATGGCAAGAATTTTCATATTCAATGTATGCAAATGATATTGCATATAAAGAAAAGGTTGACGCAAGCGGCTTTAAAATTCCAGATGAAAAGAGCATTGCAGAGCAAAGCGAAAAAAGCGTTTTGCCGTATGTATGGGGTGTATATACAACAGCTCACGCAAGAAAACATTTGCGTAGAATTCTAGCATGTGCGGAAAGTTCATATATTTACTGTGATACTGACAGTTGCAAAGCAACTAATTTTAATTTTGACAAATTGACAGAATTAAATAATTGGATATATAAGCTGTGCGAAGAAACTAATTCTTTTGTTGACATTGACGGCAAAAAATATTATATTGGATATTTTGACTGCGAAAGCGATGTAAAATCTGAAAATAGGTACGAACCCGAATACAAAGATTTTAAAACTTTAGGGGCGAAGAAATATTGTTTCAACGCTTATAAAGAAACAAAGGATAAAACCTATTTCGGGTGTACAATATCGGGAGTCAAAAAATCAAGAGGTGTCAAAGTAATCAAAAACCTTGATAACTTTAGAGAGGGTTTTAAGATTAAAAATAGTGGCGGTTTCCAGATTTGGTACAATGATAGTGATACCATCACAAAAGTAAAAGTTAAAGATTATCAAGGCAAAGAAGCGGTAACAGAATATACTGGTTATAGTTGTATGATACCGCGCGATTATGAAATAGGTTTATCAGATGACCAAATTAAGAATTATACTATAATTGATGAAATAGTGGAATAAATAACGTTTTACTTGCAAAACTTTTGTAAATAAGTTATTATATACTTGTAAGGGAAAGAACCCTTAATAAAAGAAAAGAGGATAACGAAAATGAAAATTGAAAGACAGTCAAGAGAATTTGATAAGAAAGAAATGTTTAAGATGGCGAATGATAATCATTTGTTAATGAAGAATTTACCAGATGATAGCATTGTAAACGTAACTGATTACGTACGATACACAACAGATGACGATAAGGAAGTGGCTGTTTTCTATCATACTGACATTGAGACAGGTGAAGTTGTAACAATAGCTACATCAAGTCCAACTGTGATCAAGACAGCAGAAAGTGCATATGATTTCATGGGCACTTACAATTTACAGTTTAAGTTAACACGATCGCAGAGCAAAGCAGGCAGGACTTATATGAATTTTGAGCTTGTTTAATTTATAATGGTAGGGTGTGGCGGGATGAAAAACAAGTTGTTCACATCAAAAAGGGAAGTCAATTTGGCTTCCCTCTTTTAAGTTAAAAGAGGTGATAATATGGGATTATATAAAGAAAATGGATATTTGAATTATAAATATATATGTGATGTTGGACAAAGATACATTGATATAATAGGTGGCAGAGGTATTGGAAAATCGCACCTTATATGTGATATCTGGAATGACGGACACTATCCGATTTTATATGTTCGTAGAACAAACGTTGCACTTGAGAACAGCTTTTCTACAATAGGCGATTTTGTAAAGCCTGATTGGTTTGGAAAAGATATTCGTTTGAAATATAATGACAAAAAAGGTTATGGCAAAGCATACTTGACAGATGAGGACTTACAAAACGATAAACCTTTTATAGTGGGGGTGTCACTGTCTACTTTTCAAAACAAAACAGGTATAGATTTCACAAGGTTTTATGATGTAATTTTTGATGAATTTATCCCACAAAAAGGCGACCGCCCTATTAAGAATGAATTTCAAGCTTACAAAAATATTATGGAAGTACTTTTCAGAAACCGCCCTGACTCTGAAACGGAAAAAATAAGAACGTGGTTTTTTGGTAATTCTAACGCAATTATGTCTAATATTTTAATCGGATATAGACTAATTCCAGATTGCTATAAAGCAGTAAAAGAAAGAACTGAAATCACACAAGTAGATAGGTGCGAAACTACACTTATACTCCCTTTTAAATCTCCTATTTCAGAGAAAAAGAGACAAAACGCTTTCTATAGAAATCTTCCAAAAGGTAGAGCAAAAATGGAACTTGATAATGAATTTATGGATTTGGAAGATGACAGAATACGGCATCAAAACTTAAAGGAATATACACACGATATGAAAACACCACTGTTTTCCGTGTGGTTGCATAAGTCAGACTTTAAGTTTTATGTAACTAAACCTATGAAAGCACATTGTGATGATGTTTTTGATGCTTCTCCATCATCATTAGAGAGGTGGCAAACAAGTAGTAAAAAGTATCTAAAGCCAATGTTTATTAGTGGTGACATAACATTTTCAGACTATGAAACACAGTGCGATTTTTTAGCATCTTTTGATTGTGTATCATGGTATGATATTTTATAAAGTTGTAATTGACAAACAATTATATAAATGCTATATAATAAATAGGCGGTTGCACTATCCAAACACTAGTCAGTGTGTGCAAGTCGGGGACGACAGACAGACCGCCTATTACTGCTGTATAGTGTAAACGGTTAGCACATATGACTTTGACTCATATAATAACAGTTCGATTCTGTTTACAGCTGTCAACAAATAAAGAAAGAAGGTTAAAAATATGAAAATTGATGAAATTTTAAAGCTTGTAAATGCAGGCTACACTAAAGATGAAATTTCAGCGTTTGAAACAAAAGAACCAGCACCAGAGCCATCACCAGAACCAAAACCAGAACCAAAACCAGAACCAAACGTTTTTGATTATGATAAGTTTGCAACAGCTATTGTAAAAGCACAACAGCTTGCAAATGGCAAAACTAATTTTGGTGGTTCAAACGATAAACCAGATATTAGTAAATTTTTCTAAAGGGGGTAGACTATGGCAAGTTTAAATTATACTCAAATTTCTGCAATTCTCAATACAATGTATGAAGAATACACTGGTAGAAAAACTGGACAAAATTTAAGTTTTGGACAAATGCAGAATACTTTTAAAATGGGTCTTGATAGAGAAGATGACAATCTTTATCAAATAATTCCTACTGTGTTAGCAAAGACAATCTTTTCAATTCGCCCATACTCCAGAAAGCTTTCTGGTATGGTTTGGGATGCTGAAAGGTATGGAAATTATATTCGTAAATTTACGCCTATCGTTAACGATTCCAACATTAACAATGATGAATGGAATGTTAATGTTGAACTTGCTAAACCGGAAGCAAATCAAGACTGGAAGGCAGGAACAAAGCCTGTAAAGTATGATGTACTTCTTACAATCGCAAGCGGCGGACAAACTTTTGCAAGAAAGTACACTATTTGGAAGAATCAATTAAATGCGGCGTTTGATTCTGAAAGCGGAGTTGCATCATACTTCTCTATGTTAATGACTGAATTTTCAAACATTTACGAGATCGATCTTGAAAATATCGCTCGTGCACAGCTTGCAAACCTTGCACTTATCCTTGCGGATGCGGGTAGCGCAACTCCTACAAGTGGCAATATGTGCAAGAAATCACAAGTATTTCATGCGTTAACAAAATATAACGCTGAAACAGGGCTTGCAATGACAGCAAAAACAATCATGAATCCGGCTGACTTCAGACCGTTTATGGTTTGGCTTTCTGCAGAGCTGAAAACGCTTAAAGAAAATATTGCTGTTCGTGGTACACGTTTTCACGGAGATTTTACTGGTAAAGTTGTAAATCGCCATACGGATGCAACAGACTTGCGCTTTTACCTGATTTCAAAATTTGGAAACTATTTTGAAGCAAACGGATCAGAATTTTTCCATCCAGAAAAGGCGGAGCTTGGTGACTATGAAAAAGTTACGTTCTGGACAGATCCCGAAAATCCTATGACGATTAAGGGAAGTGCTGAAGGCGTAAAGGCAGACGGTACAAGTAAGTTTACACTTGCAAACAAGACTGTCGAAAACGTTCTGGGAGTTATGATGGATATTGACACGCTGGGAATTGTTCCTGTTGATCAATGGTCTGCTGTCGAACCACTGAACGCAAGGTTTGGTTTTAGAAACGGTTGGAATCATTACACATTTAAAACACCTGTTGACTTTACAGAGAATGCAATTTTGATTTTACTTGATTAAACAAAGGGGGCTTCAATGCCCCTTTTCTTGAATAAGGAGGGTGCGCATGGCATTTGAAGTTAAATTTGGAAAATCAGACAAAAGAATAAACAGTACAAAAATACCCGCATTGTCAGAAAGTGCAACATGTGTGCTTAAAAGTGGTACAAGTGTAGAAAAACCAACTTTTATTTTGCAAGGTGTAGCACCTTTTGATTGGAATGTTGCCTACTGTGCAACTTTTGGAAGATACTATTTTATCAATGATGTTACATATGTAGAATCAACTTATGAGATTTCATGCACTTGTGATTATTTGGCAAGCTACAAAGATGAGATTTTGAGTAACACTCTGTATGTAACAAGGTCTAGTAGCCTGTATGATAAGGAATTATCTGACACACTTTTTCCTACATCCTCTAGTACAACTATACAACAAGCTCTGTCTGGTAATTTTGGATTTTCTAATGCAGGTAGCATTATACTTACTACAGCAGGAAAAAACGGAAACGCTTTTCATGCATTGAGTCCATCGCAGTTCTCATCTTTATGTAATTATTTATATTCATCGACTTTTATTGATGCACTCACAGACTGGACGAAAATAGGCGATGTAATCACAAAACAAGTTTTTAACACACAAGACTATATTATATCTGCGTGTTGGGTTCCTGTCTCTATAGGTGGTGGTGGTGATTCAATATCACTTGGCCCTATTGACGGTTGCGGAACTGGTACAGCTATTTCAAATGGTAAAATTTGGGGAAATGTTGTTACTGTTACTGCTCCAAATCATCCACAAGTAGAAAATTTCAATTATAGAAACGTTGAACCATTTTCAAAATATACACTTGCAATTCCTTATATTGGTACGATTCCGATTGATGGAAGTTTTATAAAATCAGACAGAACTATTTATATTGGCATGCAAATGGATATAAACGGAAATATCAGCGCTAGCGTTTTTAATAGCAAAGGTGTTTTCGGATATTATTTTGGTAGCGCGGGTGCAAACGTTGGCTTCTCTAGCCGTTCTAGTAATGGTGGTGGAAATATCGTAGAAGGTGCAGGCGGTTTAGTTGCTAGCGCTGTAACTGGTAATGCTTTAGGCGCTGTGAGTGGTGTACTTTCTTTAGTTGGTGGTTTGATTTCAAGCAATGTTACTTCGAGTGGTTCAAGCGGGTGCGTATCGCAAGAAAATTTTTGTACTCTAACGTGTAGATTTTTTACACAAAAGACTGTTGATGTAAATGATTTTGGTAGACCTCTTTGCAATCCTGTTTCGCTTTCTGGTTTGAGTGGATTTGTAAAGTGCGAAAGCGCAGATGTACGTTGCTCTGCAACTGAAAACGGAAAAGCGATAATTAATGACTTTTTGAATGGGGGTATGTTTATAGAATGAAACCTTTTGTATATAGCGGCTATTACGTTGGCGAAGGTGTATCAAGTCCAATTATTAACGAGTATGAGTCAAGACAGAATCCAAACATGATTCATGTTAACAACACATGGGACTATGCAACATACTTTCGCTACTTTTTGCAACGTGCTGAAAGTCTTATCATTTTTGACGGTATGCCGTCAAATTGGGCGAAAAATTATATCTATCCACTTTTGTTTTTAAAAGGAAACTTTTGTGTTATGAATACAGCACGTTTTGGTGTTATTCCACAACACGGAAACCCTTATGGGTTTGATGTGCAGTATCAACCAACTAACTATGTAGTTGCTAATCCCGCTTTTGACGCTAGTTTTAATGGAGATTTAATTATTGGCGAAGATTGTGAAATTGTGCGGTTAACTCCTGATTGGTGTGGTATTGGCGATTTGATAAATTCATACGCGCAGAGAGTTGCAATGACTTTATCTAATCATGACGTTGCAAGTGCTCTTGCAAAATTTGGTTTTATTTTTACAGCTAAAAACAAAAGCACAGCTCAAACATTTAAAGTTGCTTTTGATGATATCATGTCAGGAAAGCTTGCTGTTGTGATCAATCAAGCACTATATGATAAGGAAACGGGAAAACCATTGTATGAGTTCTTTAACAACGATATCGAAAAATGTTATAATGTAGTCAAGTCAGCATTAGAAAGTGTTGAAAACCTCAAACATGATTTTGATATGGAGATAGGAATTTATACCGCACCAGATAAGAAAGAACGTATGATTACAGATGAGGTTGAAGAAACCAAAAACGCTGTAATGTCAAAATGTGAGTTGTGGGTTGAAACACTAAACGAATGTTTAGAAAAAGTAAACGCACATTATAACCTTGACATTAAAGCACGTTTGAGGTATCCTATCAATAGAGGGGGTGAACAGCGTGAGAACTATAATTCCAATAGCGACTCTATATGACTATGATAATAGTATCTTTACGGATATCTATGTTAAAGGCGTTTCAAAAGATCAACTAATTGAACACTTTTTGCTATCATATGGAGATCTTACACCTGTTTACCAAGAACCCAAATATTTAAAACGCCATGTTACAAGTGTAGCACGGTCGTTACAATGGTCTATTGATCACTTATGGGAAGTAACACAGCTTGAATATAATCCGATTGAGAATTATGATCGTATGGAAAACTGGACTGACAACGGAAACGGAACTTTTCAGAAGGGAAAAGTTGATACTGAAGAAACGTTTAATAAGGGTAGCATAACAACGACTTTTGGCAAAGTTTCTGACAGCACTCATAAGGTGGCGGCTTTTAATTCTTCAACTCCTGAGGTGGCGAATACTGATAATACAACGGATAGTGGTAGCGACTCACAGACTTTTGGTGCTGACACCTCACACGGAAGTGTTACCAATGGACTTGATGAGTCTACCACAAACGGAACACATGAAGGAAGGATTCACGGAAACATAGGAGTTACAACTTCGCAACAAATGATGCAACAAGAAATTGATTTGACTAAAGCTTATAACTTTCTTGATGAGGTGTGCAAGCTGTATGCAGATAGACTTTTGATAGGAGTGTGGTGATAATGGAAATTATGAACGCAATTGCACAAATTGCACAAATGGTTGGTGTACCGTGCGTGTGTTTGGGAGCTGTAATGTGGTATGTAAACGCTCTTGACGTAAGACAACGTGAGGAAAGAAAAAGTTGGTATGAGAAGCATGACCAAGAAAGCACAAAGTGGGTTGATGCATTAAATAACAATACGAAAGTTATTACAGAATTGTTAACAATCGTAAAAGAAAAGGAGAATTAAGCTATGATTTATGATATTCCCGATAAGAACGTTGCATATATTGCAAAAGCAAGAGAGCTTTATAAAAACCGTGACAAATACGCTTACCTTTACGGAGCGAAGGGGCAGAAGTGTACACCAGAGGTTTTTGAAGCATTATGGAGTGCTGAACCGAATTATTTTAAAAAGTATACAGCCGAAAAGAAAGCACAGATCAAGTCTTTCTGTTTAGGAAAGACTGTGATTGACTGTAGCGGATTTATCAACCTTGTCACTGGAAAATTTATGTATTCGACCGCATATATAAACAGTTGTACAAATATAACAACTCCTGACAAAACTAAAGATGGAGATTTACTTTATACAACTTTTGGCGGTACTGGTAGACACATAGGACTTGATATTGGGCATGGATTTTTTATGCACTGTGGAAAAGAACTTGAAACTATTTCAATCGATGTGATTGATGGTTTTGGATGGGAAAAAGGGGGTAGACTATGTTAAATTTTATTAATGGGTGTAATATTACTTTAACGTTTTTGCGAATGAATTAACTTCAAACGATTATGCTTATACTTTGCCTAAAGGTTATAGCATAAATACTATGCATATTACAAATGCTATTAATATAGATATTGTAAACAAAGCAACTGTAAGAAATGACACTAGACTAATTTTTCCTGTCGTTAATTCTAAGTCACCATCAACTATTACAGTGCATATACCTGATTTAACTAAAGATGCCGAACTTAGATTTACGATAGAAAAATTTGGTCAAATACCAGATGAAACGTATTTTTACCACGAATTTTATCCGATTTCAGTAATAGGTGACGATGGTAAAAAATACGATGTTATTCCGTCAGATCAATTCAATTAAGGGGTGATAATATGGCATTTTCTAATTTTCCGTATACTGATTTTCACAATTTAAATCTTGACTGGGTTCTTGCTACTACAAAAGATTTAAACACCAAGTGGGATGATTACTATAAGCAGTGGAATAAGTGGCAAGCAGATGTGCAAAATTACATTGATAATTTGGATTATATCCAAGCGATTGATGATTATCTCGATGCTTTAAAGGCAAGTGGTGAATTATCTGATATTATTGATACATGGTTAACAGATTATGGAATCATTACTATTGGCGACTCATACGGAGAGGGGTACACACCCGATGGAATGGTGAAACCATGGTGCGATATTTTGCACGAAGAGTATTTTAGTGATGCTAGCTTTTATGTTAATAAAAGTAAAGGCGGTAGCGGTTTTGGTGCAAATACTCACTTTTCAGAACTGCTATCGCAAGCAATCGCAACACTCACGGATAAACAGAAACAACAAGTAAAATATGTTGTTGTTGCGGGAGGTTGGAATGATCAATCAATTGCAGTTTCAACTGTAAAAAGTGGTATTAAAGATGTTCTCAATTTAATGCCACAACTGCCAAATGCAACGCTTTACATTGGATGGATTGCAACGCCTATTATTGGTTTTACTACACGCGACAAAGTAAAAGCATACAATGATATTAAGACTCTTTATGAGACTTATTGGGGAAAGTATAAGTTTTTAAGTGGTGCTGACAGTGCCTTGAAGTGGGTAGGAGTTCTTTCAAGCGATAAAATACACCCGAATTTTAGTGGACAGGCGTCAATCGCAGATATGATTTATAAAGCAATGGATGGGTACGCAAGTTTGAACAGAACTGCAGATTTTGCACTTGATGGTACTGATTGTACATTAAATGATTACAAAATGCATGTTGTGTTAACTAATACCAACGCACATTGTAGCTTTAGGCATGTGGCAAGTTTCCTTGATTTGGCTTTCAATCCTTTAAAGACTTTCAAAAATAATGCTATCAAGGTTATGAGTCATAATTTGTCATTTGTAAATGAGCAAAGTATCTGTAATTGTAATGCTTTTGTTCATGATTCTGCCGGATATCACCAATGCATGGCTGTGCTCACTATCAATCCGTATGATGCAACACAAGTAGATAGTGGCGCAATTTATCTACAGTTGGTTGATGTAAGCGGAAATGGATTCGCTACTTATACTAATGTTGATGAGATACAGTTGTATGGGGTGGAATTTAATATTGCACTGAATTAAAAAGAGGGGTTCAATCCCCTCTTTTTGTTATCTTCTTTCAACTGATATTACTGTAATGTGGCTGACAAACGGTAGTTTTGATATATAGTCAATGGCATAATCGCTTGCTTGTCTTGCATTATATCCGATACATTCTACATACTCCACGTTAATATCATCGCTTTCCGTATTCAGAAAGGCAACTTCTACCCAATATGTATGTTTCATAGTTCTCATTTCTTTACTCCTTTTACAAGAAAATCAAGTGATACTTTTGCAATTTCCAGATACTTAATATCTGAAGATGTTTCCGCATTTACAGCCTGTTCTGCTAAGTAAGCGTACATCTTTCTAACATCAATGTGCAACTTGCCAATAGAATCTTCTGCGGCGATGCAATCGCTGATAAGTTTTAATTTCTTTTGAACTGTTAAATTATCCATGCTAAAACCTCACTTTCTATTTTTCCACTCAATTTTTTCAACATCAACCTTGTAAACATTGGCATTTCCATAATTTTTAGACTGATAGGCAATAGCACCTAATTCATCACTATAAACATTATCTCCATTATATGCAACTACATTATTATAAGCAAAAATTGTATATCCACCACCCTTATGCTTGTATAAGTTGCACTCTAATGAATTTAATATTGCGGTATGCCATGAACGGTTTTCATAATATGGAATATAAATTTTCATAGTTTCCTCATTTCTTCCCGTGTAGCCGATAGAACAGCTATGCAATTATTATCTTAATGTGATTTTGTATCGTCTGGAATCTTTATAGCCAAAAGCTTGTTCACTATTAGAAGTGAAATAATTTTTTTCAACACTAACAGATTCAATATGGCGACATGCGTAATTATAAGCTTTAATGGAAATTTTATTATTAAAATATCCTTGCTGAATATCTTTAATTACTTTTCTTACTAGATCAAAATAGACTTCCCTTCTACTTATTTCAAAAGCGTATTTTCTAAAATCTTTTAGTAAACGGTAAACATACATGTAAGATTGTCTTTTTTCATCCAACATATCATTGTCAATGTTACGAACGGTTTCAATATTTACATGATGCCATTCTGGATTACTTCTTGCCTTCATTTGTTTATGCGCTTGTTCGCAATCATGAATAAAATTCTTATGCGCTTTAATGCAACTATCTGATTTGTAGTTATAATTGCAATGTACAAGAGGTGAAACAATACAACATGTGTTTTGATTCGGACAATGATTGATATTTTCAATTTTTTCAATTATTGTCTTGTTTGGCTGTAAAGAATCAGTATCAAAATATTGCTCTTTTCCGAAACGTGCATTTAATTCTTGCTTTACTTCCATAACTTCTTTTACTGTTTTGCATCCATCGAAAACATCGTTGCAGCTTGCACACTCCGCATTTTCAATGCAATCTTCTTCGCATCTGTCCGTATATTCTTCGCTATCAATACTTATTTCCTTTGTATTTAAGTAGCTGTAATAACACCATCTGCAAACACTCTCAATCATTGCCTTTTGTGTCTTGACTACTCTTGACATTGTAGATACGGCACAATTTGATGTTTCAAGTGATACATCATAAGTATTTGTTGGAAAGTTATAAATCACAAACATATTATAATAATGAACATCATCAACATAGACTCTATATGACTGATATTCACAACCAACAAAAATATTAGAACTATCAAACGATTCTACCATAT
>NFZC01002468.1_pt1 | contig 13596 bp, 9 predicted proteins | sample 1095391 | NCBI WGS metagenome assembly NFZC01 (sample SAMN03609890, study PRJNA323583) | gut metagenome | isolation source: feces | host: Rattus norvegicus | place: Denmark: Riget | collected 2013
CACCATTGCGGGAAGGCTTGTCAGGGAACTGAAACGCAACCTGGCGGGGAACCATGGCTACGACTCCCTGCTCAGCCTCTTTGAACGGGTGCTTTCACAGAAACGCTGTTCCCGGAAGAAGATCTATTCCCTGCATGAGCCGGAGGTACAGTGCATCAGCAAGGGCAAGGAACATAAGAAGTACGAGTTCGGCAACAAGGTCTCAATCATCCGCTCAATGACCGGAATAATCCTGGGTGCCAAGTCCTTCCGGAACGAATATGACGGGCATACCATTGAAGAGTCACTCTTGCAGGTGGAACGCGTTACCGGGAAAAAGGTCAGGAGGCTGGCGGGAGACAGGGGCTACCGGGGAAAGAAAGAAGTCAACGGGACACAAATACTGATACCGGATACTCCCAATAAAAAAGACAGTTACCACGCACGAAGAAAGAAACACAGACTCTTCCGCAAGCGTGCAGGGATCGAACCTACTATCGCACATTTGAAATCAGACTTCCGCTTAGGACGCAACTTCTATAAAGGTGTGTTCGGAGATGCCGTGAATGCCCTTCTGGCTGCGGCGGCATACAACTTCAAAAGAGCCATGAGGCTCCTTTGGGCACTTGTCGAAAAAATCAGCGAGACACTCTATTGGAAAAATGTCTCGCTGGCATATACTTTTTAAGGGACGACTAATTAGTATAATCGCCAAGTTGGGATGTCGCTCACGGATCGCGTGCGTCATCTCCTTTCCATCCATTACCGGCATCTCCACATCCGAAACGACTACGTCGAACGCCTCTCGCTCCAGCGCCTCCAATCCTTCCCGGCCATTCGTGGCCACCATCACCTGATAGCCTCCGATCATCTGCTCCAGGCTGCTCCGCAAGATAAAACACAGGTTCTTGTCGTCCTCTACCAATAATACCTTTATCATACCACCTCTTTTTGAATGGGCAATGTCAAAACAAACTCACTATACTCGCCCTCGATACTATTCACCGCGACACTGCCGTTCATGGCCATAATCACCCGATAGACATAATTCAACCCCAAGCCAAATCCGGAAACGGACTTATCCTTCCGGTATTCCAAGCCGCCCCGCTGGAATTTCTCGAAAATCCTTTTGCGTTGCCTCAACGGAATGCCCCAACCATTATCCCAGACCTTTATCTGGATATTGTTCTCCCGTTCTTCCGCCGAGAGACGGATGGTCACCGGATCGTCCGAATACTTCAGCGAATTGTCGATCAGGTTACTGATCGCCTCACGCAGATAGGCACCATCGGCCATCAACGTGGAGGTAATCGCGCAGGTCCGCTCGAACGTGACCTTTTTCTCGGCCTTCACCTCATATTTATGGATCAGCTCCTCGAACATCGCGTTCAGATCAACCGCCTCACGATTCAATCTCAAATGAGACTGCTCCAGTTTGGCGATCGTCAGGATCTTTTCCGAAAGGCCCAGCAAACGGGCGCTCTCCTCATTCAAGACTGAGAAATATTGTTTGCGAAGCTCAGGATTATGATCGAGCATCCCACTTTCCAAAGCGTGCCCCGCCATCGAGATCGTGCTGATCGGCGTCTTCATGTCGTGAATCATCGCATAGGTGAAATCCTGCCGCAAATGAGCGATCTTATCCTGCCGGATAATAATCCTCACCTGATAGATAACGCATCCGGCCACAAAAAGGATCAACACTGCCGTAGCAATCAACAAAGCTCCCATCTGACGGATAATCACCCAATAAGGGTTGACAATAACCGCCCGCACCGCCTCGGTATGCTCCGTGTTCAAGGGAACGGCGGGCGTCTTGATCATCCGGGAGCCATAAGAGGACAAGTCCGACGCCTCCGACCGGATAGGCATCCCCAATGATCCCCAATGAATCGACCACCTCGCAAACCAATTTTGCGTGAAAACCCTCCTTACTCAAGGAGGCCGTGAAAATAGAGTCCAGAAGTGGCAAGGAGATTTCCGACTGATAAACCGAGTCGTTATATTCGTTCAGGTAAATCGCCATGTGATCGAAAAGGCCCAACAGGCCGTCCATATCCTTATAATTCATGCTGGTTCCCAAAGGCTCACGTTCACCGGTTTCGCCCGCCAAGCTGTTAAGACGCTCCCACGCCTCATCGACCACCGCTCTCGGAAACAGGCGGGCACTTGCCGACGAGAGTCTCGACTCGACCAACCGATAGGTATTGGCCAACCATACACCCTGGATCACCACAATAATTATCAGGGCCAAAAAGGTCACTATCTTGATATATTTCCCCGCCATAAACAGAATTTGCGGGCAAAGATATAACAATCCCTTAACAATATTCTTTGCCTTAACAATAATATAAGGAAAGGATAACAGGGCGATAACCATCCTTCCGCCCCAAAGGGCATTACTTCGCGTCAGTAATAAAAACAAGAACATCATGAGAACTATCTTTCTAATGATCGCCGGCCTGATGATCATCACCGGTCGGCTGGCGGCACAAGTCAATGGACAAGTCGTCAACCAAGAGAAGCAGCCCATCGAAGCCGCTACTGTTGTCATGCAGACGCCCGATTCCACCTTTATCGACGCCGCGATCACCGATTCATTGGGCCGCTTCTCCTTCCGGGATGAGCGGACACCCTTTCGCCTGATCTTCCAACATATTCTTTATCAAAGCCTGAGCCACGATTACACGACAGGCGAAGTCGGCGTAATCGTCATGCGAGAACAGGATTACGCATTGGATGAGGTCGTGGTCACCGGCGAACGCCCTTTGGTTAAGGTTGAGAACGGTGCCCTGATCTACGACGTGAACGCGATGGCTAAACAGAGTGCCGTCAGTAACGCTTACGAGTCGATCACCCGCCTGCCCGGCGTCATGGAACAAGAAGGAAGCCTCAGCCTGATGGGTGCCGGCGCTGTAACCGTCATCCTGAATGGGAAACCCTCTTCCATGACCAACGAGCAACTCATGAGCCTATTGAAAAATACACCCGTCTCGAATGTAGAGAAGGCCGAAGTCATGTATAGCGCACCCGCCAAATATCGGGTCAGAGGCGCCGTGATCAACATCGAGCTGAAAAAGCAAAAATCGGAAGAGGCTTTCGTTCGTGGAGAGATCGGGGGCGATCTCACGCAAGGAAGATACACCAGAGGCAAAGGCAACCTGAACCTTTCCCTTGTTGGCCAAAAGGTCACGACCGACCTGCTTTATTCGGCGGATTACACCAAAACAAGAACCGACAACGATTTCCTCTCCCATCATACGTTGGGCGACAAGCTCTACGACATCAAGCAATACAATAAAGGCACCAGACAAAAACTGACTCATCACGTCCGGGCCGCCGTGGATTACCAAATCACGGAAAAAGACAACCTGAACATCGCCTATACGACAGCGCTCTCGCCTAACACCAAACGAAGCGAGATCTCAACAGGCAACCTGTCCGACTCCTATAACCATAAGAAAGGCGACGAGCAGATGCACAACCTCAACCTCGATTACACCGCACGCTGGGGCATGAATGTCGGACTGGACTATACCTATTATTCCTATCCGGACCTGCAAGAATTCAGCAACACCTCAGAAACAGGAACCCAAACCTTTTCGGTCAACAGCGACCAGCGTATCCATCGCTGGAATGTTTACGCCGGTCAATCGCATGCCCTGCCCAACGGTTGGAACCTGAATTACGGCATCAACTTTACGTTCGCCAACGAACAGAGCTCACAAAACTATCGCCCACAAGATGGAAAGGATATGTCCGCCCTTAATTCAGATACGGACCTTAACGAGAGAACCTACAATTTCTATGGCGGATTCGAGAAGGCCTTCAACGACCGACTTTCCCTTTCCTTATCCATAGCCGGAGAATATTACAAGCTAGCCGATTATACGACATGGGCCGCCTATCCCTCCATGCAATTGAGTTATATCCTGTCGAATGCCCACATTTTCCAACTCGCTCTCTCATCAGACAAGAGTTATCCGGATTATTGGGAGATGCAAGACGTAACCAGCTACCTGAACGGATACGCCAGATTGATCGGAAACCCTTTCTTGCGTCCATCAACCGATTACACTGCCGATCTCACCTATATCCTGAAAAGCAAATACCTGTTCAACATCTATTATACACACGTGAAAAACAAGTTCGCCCAATTGGCTTACCAAAGCCCGGACGAGCTCACGATGATTTACCAGACCATCAACTATAATTATGGACAGAATTTCGGGGCGACGGCCGTCATCCCCTTTTTGGTGGGCAAGATATGGAACATACGCCTGACGCTAGACGGCTCCTATCAAAAAGATGTTTGCAACAGGTTCCACGACATTCGCTTCGACAACAGCGTCTGGCGAGGGATTGTCATGATGAACAATACTCTCAAGATCTCTTCCAAGCCCGATATCAGTCTGGAGTTGAACGGGCTTTATGTCACACCCTCCATTCAGGGCCTTTATGATCTTTCCGCCATATGGAAAGTCGACGCCGGCCTGAAATGGACGTTCGCCAACCAAAACGCGGAACTCCGGCTAACGGGCAATGACCTGTTCAACAGCTCTACGCCCAATGCCAAAGTTAACGACAAGGGACAATGTTTCGAGATGATCCAACATGCGGACAACCGCTATGTCTCCCTCTCTTTCACCTACAAGTTCGGAGGTTTCAAACCCAAGGAACACAAGGAGGTAGACACCTCCCGATTCGGGTATTAAGAGATCATAAAAAACACAATAGTACGTGTGTCCTCACACGTACTATTGTGTTGACCGACACGACCGTTCGTATAAACCAACACGTGCGTATGTGAAGACTATCACATACGCACGTGTCAATTATAGATTATTCAAGCCTCAGGCTTTCTCCCATTGCTCGCGCAAAAGTTTCACGGCAGCGGGCACCACAACCGAGCGATCGCCCTGGCACCCACACTCGAAGCTGACATACTTGTCGTATTTCAACATCTTCAAGGCCTTGAAGCCATCAACATAATTGTCGGCCTCACCATCCTCGCCCGGCATGCTCCGGCGCTTACGGCTGGCCACATGTACATGTTGCAAATATTGGCCCGCGGAGATAAAGGCACCCATATCCGAAGTCTCTTCCCACGTCATGTGCCAGAAATCGCCCATGCAACGTACACCAGGACAATCGATGTCGCGACAAAGTGATGCCGCGTCGGCTACCTGACGCAAATAGAAACACTCCTTACGGTTAAGCGGCTCGAAGATAACCGTCGTCCCATGCTCGGCGGCATAGGTTCCCATCTCCTTGAATTGCTCGCACAAGAAATCGCGTGTCTCCATCGTATGCGGCAAGACAGGCACCTGACCATTAAAAGCGGGTACGATAATCACGCCGACCGAGCCCAACTGACCCGCCGCCTCGATGATCTCCTTCATCGTATCCATACACTGCTTGCGAACCTCCGGTTTCGTAGAAAGAATGAAACCATCGAATCCGGCACAGATCGCGCTGACCTTGATATTCCGGCCATTCAACGCCTGCCGCAACTCATCCACACGTTTGCCAAGCCCTTTGCCTCCCGGCTCAAAGCCGACAACGCCCAATTTCTCCATGAAATCAAGCTTCTCGTTCAAGCTCTCTCCCGGAGCGATTCCCTCCTGGAACGACAACTTCAACGGCAAGCTCTCAGCCGCATTCCCAGTGGACTCTTTAGTCGACGCCGTAGCGCCTTGTCCGCCACAAGAGGCCAAGAGGGCGCCGCCCATCGTGAGAGCCGCCCCCTTAAAGAAATCCCTTCTTGTCAATTCCATAGGCCTGCCTTATTTCTTATCGATTGGTTTACCCGGAACTGCTACCGTGAAACCACTCATATCCATCTTGCCCAGGTTCAAATCCTTCGGCGTATAATTCAATTGTGAAGCGGTCATCGCCTCCCAAGTGGTCTCAGCGCCGGTATAAGCGGACTCACGACCCATAATCGCCGCCATATTTGATACAGCCGTCTCGCTCGCCTGCTCAATTGGCTTACCGCCACGGATACAGTTGATCCAGTTCACGTGCTCCAACGTATAAGGATCGGTCTGCTTGAAGTTCGCCTTCTCGGCCTCGGCGTCGTATTTCCAGATAACGTTACCAGCCAAGTCCTTGATCTCCATTGTTGAGCTGTCCCAAGAGCCCTTCGTTCCTTGGATAAACTCACTAACGTTGTTGGCGCAACCATCAATCTGACGGCACATACTGTGCAGGTGAATACCATTCTCCATCGTGAAATCAACACTGAAGTTATCGTATTGATCACCCGTGATACGACGTTGACGAGAACCGAAAGCGACAGCCTTAGCCGGTTTCAAGCCACTGAACCAAGTGAACACGTCAATGTTATGGACATGCTGCTCAACGATATGGTCGCCCGAGAGCCATTTCCAGTTCACCCAGTCCTTGATCATATACTCGCAATCGCTCCAGCCCTGCTGACGCTCGCGATACCAAAGCATATTCTGGTTCCAATAAACAGCGCCACCCGTGATCTCACCGATCATACCTTCCATGATCTTCTTATAAGACTCCACGTAGCTGCGTTGGTGATGACGTTGTGTTCCGGTAACGACACAAAGATTCTTAGCCGACGCCTGTTTAGCTGTCGCCATGATCGTCCGGTAACCAACAGGATCCACGCAGATCGGTTTCTCCAGAAAAGAATGCTTACCTTTCTCTGTAGCGTATTGGAAATGAATTGGGCGGAAGAAAGGCGGTGTCGCGATGATCACCACATCCACGCCACTATCGATCACTTGCTTATATGCGTCAAGTCCCACGAAACGCTTGTCCGCCGGGACATCAATATTCTTCTCGTCTTTCAACTTCTTGGCCAGCTCATCCACACGCTCCTGGAACGTATCGCCCAAAGCCGTAATGGTCACACCATTCGCGGCGTTCAGGAAATTGAAAGCAGCGCCAGAACCACGTCCACCGCATCCGATGATACCCGCTTTCAACTCTTTTCCATCTGTCGCCAAATCCGGCAATTCCGGAATATAATAAGATCCCGGCTCACGCAACGGCTTTACTTGAGCCTCACCGGCGCCACCACCACAAGAGGTTAATACCGCGCCTGTACCTGTACCCATGACGCCCAAAGCGCTAACCGCAGCTGAACGTTTCAAGAACGACCGCCGACTGATTCCATTCCCTTTTTCCATGATATTCTACGATTTAATTCAGTGATTAGATTATATAAACTATTATTGATTCATCTCACAAACCACACGGAAACCGATACCCTTGATATCAGAATACCACCAGATACTCTTCGGTTGTTGCGGATCGGTTTTCAACCAGGCGTCATGCTCCGTATGACTACGTGCGGCGCAACGTACGTCCGCGGCGTCGGAAGCATAATAACCACCACGAACAACCCATTCCTCACCTTCCGTATTGATCGGATTCTCCACTTGATCCGCCCATTTGCCGTAAGCGTCGGGGCTATATTTATCCGCGCAATATTCCATGACATTTCCCAGCATATTCTTCAAACCGAAAGGATTCGCCTCAACGCTTGAGGGCTCCTGTGTCCGGTTACCGCTATTCTTGGCATAAATCACGAAAGGACTGATGCCCTCGGTATCCGCATCGAAGAACTTACGCCAGAAACCCTGATCTGAAAAGTCTTTCGGATTACCCTCGAAGAAATAGGGAGTTTCCGTTCCACCTCGTACGGCATATTCCCATTCCGCCTCGGTCGGCAGGCGATATTTCTTGCCAGTCTTCTTCGACAACCACTGGCAGAAAGTTTCCGCCGCATAATGCGTCATCGTAATAGCCGGGCGATCGCCACTACCCCATCCCTGATCCGGGAAACCAAATGGTGGTGTCGGACCAGAGATCGCGTCAACTTCCGGATTGCTGTTGTTCTGATAAACCTCCTCAGGCGGTGTACGTCCCTCGCTCATGGTCTGGCCATAGAAAGCCCAATACTGATCCCATGTCACTTCCACCTCGGCCATAAAGAAAGGACTGACCGAAACCGTACGTACCGGTGCCTCATCCGCTTGATGGAAAGGCTCACTCTCCTCGCTACCCATCTTAAACGTACCACCAGGAATCGCCTTCATCTTGAAAGAGACCATCGTACCCGGAATCTGCTCAACATAATCGGTGAAAGAGGTTACAATTGCCGGTTCCTTAAAGAAAAGACTCGTATCGACCGGGGCGGAACCTGTCGCCAAACCACCAATACCCGTCATCTTCGAATGGCTGTAATTCGGATTATAATGGCCCGCGTCCAAGTGGCAACTGATACATTGAAGATCGAGCTTCTCCTCGTTCTCCTCATAATAAAGGTGAGCCGTCACGCCATCATCCGTCACGCCTTCCGGAAAAAGATTCTGGTGGCAATCCTTACAAGACTCATTCGGGATATACTTGACCGCATGCTCAAGCTCCGATTTCAAGTCCCAATCCATCTCAGACGTATCTTTAGTCAGATACGACCAGACATCCTTAAGCCCTAATTTAGCCTTAGCCGTATAATGCCCCCAGGTATCACTTTGGGGCGGCAGGTGACAAGCGACACAATGTGTCTTCACGCCACTGCCATTATTCACATGCTTGGAAAGTTTCCAGCTATCCTCAACATGCGGATGGACGTGACACTTCATACACGACTCATCCGAAGAAAAATAGACAGAAGCCTTATAAGCGGATACGACCAAACCGCATCCGATCAATAAGCCTATAAAAAATATAAAACCTTTTCGCTTAAAAAAAATCTGTTTACGTCCCGGCCTACCGCCCACCGAGCTGTTCTCATTTCCCATGATATCAATACTATATAAGATTTAATCTGTTATTAACAATGTAAATCGCGGTAAAATTACAATAAACAATCCAATAATCCATAAGAAAAACAGAGCACTTTGACGAAACCGGGCTTTCAGGGAGACAACCCAACAGGTATCTGACGCACAACCCAAGGCGAACAGGCCCGGCAAACTACTTTTGGGGTATTGCTACCGGTGGAAACATGCCGGCAAACTGCTTTTTTGGGGCTTTCCACCGGTGCACGTCGTTGGCAAACTACTTTTTTGGGGCTTTCCACCGATGGAAACATGCCGGCAAACTACTTTTTTGGGGCTTTCCACCGGTGCACGTCGTTGGCAAACATGTTTGTCGGGGCTTTCCACCGGTGGAAACCCCCGACAAATTGCTTTCGCGGCCGTACGCGACGCTTATTTCACCTTATAGGCCATAAAGGCATTACCGTGACGGATATAAAGCACGCCATCGTGAAGCACGGGATGAGCCCAATGCGGACCCTCGCCCTTCGTGATCCTAAATTCGCTGACCACCTCGAACTTCTCCGGATTCGGCTTCACCAAGCCAACCATACCACGGCGCTCGTCATAGATATAGAGCATGCCATCAGCCGTGACGATCGAACCTTTGCTCTTGCCACCGCCCCAAGCCGTATCGTACTTCGTCGCGCCGGTTGACCAATCGACCGCTACCCAATTGCCCTGGTTGTTATTGATCCAGTTGGAACCGTAGATTGTTCCATCGACCAAGACATAACCGCCATGGTGCGTATCAAGATCCGTATTACGCCAAACGAGAGAGACGCTGTTCAGGTCGTCCGCCAATTGCAACATGACCGAGTTGATGTTATAACCCTGGCAGAAGAAAATCTTACCATCCTTAAACAACGGCGAGTTCGGGGCGATACCACCGCCGGATGTCTTTCCTTCGCGTCCCCATTCCGTGAAACGCCATTGGATCTTGCCTGTCTCCGGATCAACACCGATATAACTTTGGCCCGTCGCGCCGATGATCTGCCGTTTACCTTTATAACTGATCAGGATTGGTGACACATAAGCGCCACTATCTCCCAGAGGCTCCGATTTCCAGATCAACTGACCGTTCTCCTTATTCAAGGCCACCATCGTTGTCTGATCGCCAGAAGGCGTATAGATCACTTTATCGTCGTAAACCAACGGACATTCGGACGTCCCCCAATTACCGGTCTTGCGCTCATAAAGCTTTCCGCCATCCACCGACCAGACAATCTTGCCATCAGCCGTGTTGATACAGACAATCTCGCCCGAGCCACTGATCACGTAAGCCTTACCATTATCGATCGCCGGAGTCGTACGAGTTTCCGGATAGGTTTTATCCCACGGATTACCATAAACGACCTCATAGATCTTCTTTCCATCCATCGAATAAGCGGAGAAGATCTCCTTCGTCTCATCCTCGTTCATTCCCGTCAGATAAATCCGGTCGTCAACGATTACAGGACTGGAATAACCTTTACCGGCATCCAGAGTCTCCCACAATAATTGCGGACCATTAGCCGGCCATTGCTTCAACAAGCCAGTCTCAGGATAATGCCCATCATGCGTCGGTCCACGCCAACCATAAGGGGTTTGCGCGACCACCTCTCCTAACGTCAACGCCAAAGCGAGACTGAAAAAACCTACCATTCTTTTCATAACAAACTAATTTATATTAAAGTTAATACTCATGTTCTATCATTCAATATCATATCTTGCCCCACGACCTGACGATACAAGGTCAAAAGGCTTTTGGCTGTCACCCGATGATCATACCGCTGTTTTGATAAAGCCAACGCGTTCGACCGGTATCGGGCCAATAGATCGGGATTGGTCAGGATCAAGGCCAAGGCATCCGCCAGCCGATCACTTGTGTTCTCGCCGTACAAGATACCCGCTTCGCCTACGATTTCCGGAAACGAACCGGTGGACGGCTCTACCGCCGGACAGCCACAAGCGAAAGCCTCACATAGATAAAGCCCGACACTCTCCTCAAAACGGATCGGAACAGAGATCACCGTAATCTGGCGATAGAAATCCGCATGGCTCCTCAAATTATAATCCGTCTCCCAAACCACATCCTGCTCATAAGGACGCAATATCTTCTTAACATGCCCGACAAAACGTCGATCATCAGCCGTATAACCTCCGCCAATCCTAAGGCGCAAGCCCGGTACTTGATTCTCCTGTTTCAGCTTGACGAACGCCTCCGCCAAAATATCCAGTCCATCCGCCTCATTCATCCGATAGAAAAAGCCAATAGTTGGCTCATCGACCTCTTTGTCCTTTTGGTAAAGTGCCCGATTAATGCCCGGATAGATCACGGAAACATCACCCAAATCGGGAAAACGAGACAATATCATATCCCTGTAAAAACAGCTCGTTGTCACGAAATGGTCCACATAACGACTGTTCTCCACGATCCCTCGCCAAGCCCGATTTGCCGTTCCTTTTTCCAGCCGATCAATCCAAATTTCCTCATCCTGCAAGGAACAGACAATCGGGATCGCGACCTGTCGCTTGATCTCCTTGGCGATACCAATCAACAGGCTACTCGACAAGTGTATCAAATCCGGCCGCTCATGCTCCTTGATCCAATCAATCATCTGACGTACCATCTCTCCAAAAGCCGTATCCTCGCCTTGGATCATGGAAAGTGTCAAGCCATCCAAACCTTCCGACGAGGTGGTTCCTGACATGGAGGCGGCCAAACGCAACATCCACTTTGATCCGGTCAGCCACCGCAACCATCCGGGAATCTTCGTCCCATTGTATAATCGTTGCGCGGCATAAAGCGTAGTTGCCGGAAAAAACAGGGGCGTATCCGCTTGAAATTCCTCTTGCTCCAAAGGCAAGTAAAGCGGCATGACGATCACCTCTTGTCCCATTTCCCTCAGCGCTTTCATCTGAAGGTTATCACGAAAGCAATTCCCGCAATAAAAAGAATCTCCAGATCCCGGTACGATAAACAGTATCTTCATCGGCTTGTCCTCCCTAACACTCGATTTATCTCCTTTACGGTCACCCGATCAACCCAATACCAGACAGATCCAATAAAAAGAATCACGGCACCAACCAACATCAACCAAATTGGCCAACCGACATGAAGCAGATTTTGTCCTGTACCGATCAGGGCGCAAACAACACCCGTTCCTATCGCGTAATAGGGAACCAAGCGATTCTCACGCACCAACGTCTCACGAATCTGTTCCCTCTGGAAACCCAACGTAGAATAGAGACGGATCTCCTCCTGACGCGCCAATAAACCTTTCCGGACCGTCACGACTAAACAGAAAAGGCCAACCAGCAAACCTAATGAGCCCAAGATCATGAAGATGGTTAGATAGGTATCGGTCACCTCATAAAACTGAGCCAAACGATCGGCCGTTGTAGTGACTCGAACGCCGTACTCACTCAAGGCTTGCGACAGCAGTTGTTTGGTTTCCGCCATCTCCTCGTCCTTCACCTTAACCAAAAAAAAATCGCTTCCTGTCACCTGTGGCCAAATCAACTGGAACAGATGCTTGTCAATCACGATATGTCCCTGAAAAACGGAATTCTCCAAAACGCCCGCCAACAAGACACGAACAGTACGATCCGGCGACACCTGATAAGTTAAGGTATCACCCAAAGCCATTCCCAAGTTCCAGATCAAGACGGTTTCATCCACAAGAGCAGGATACAAATCATCGCTCATTGTCTGAAAACCTTTCCAGTCTTTATCGGACAGGCTTCGCTTGATCCGGAAATCGGCAGAGTCCAATGCGGCAAGATCAACACCCACAACAGACGGTTGGGTGACTTTATTCAAGTTCAGGCAACTTGCCTCTTCCGCCTTATAACGTAAACATTGAAGTGCCCAAGCCTCTTTCGGCAAATCACTTAACGACAGACGCTCACGTCCCTCGTCAGTCATCATGGAATAATAAAGCGGTACCTGTGTCTCTCCCCATAAGGAAAAGCCACCCGTTCCACTGCCAAGCCTCGACATGTCGCCAAATCCCTGCCGGTTCAATCCAACGGAAAAGACCGTGAAGACGCCCATCGCCAAGGTCAGGAAAGAGATCCGGACCTCCTTTCGGCGAGCGAACAGAGAAGCCCAAAGGAGAGTCGACGAACACAGTGATGAGTCATTCTCTTGCCGATGAGAAGCCAACAGATAATTTCCCCAACAATAGGCTGTCGCTAAAGAACAAATCCCCGAAACAATAAATGAGGAGACAGAACCTAGATAAAACCAGGCAACGCCCCAAAATGCCAATAACAAGATGGTCATGCCAACAGACAACCGGAACCAACCTCGACTGGAAAGGCCTTGTCGCCCGGACGACTGATTGCCCGCCCTGAAAGCGGAACGGATCATGAAGAAGGAAGAAACGCCAACCAAAAGAGCACTGGCTCCCAAACCGCTCCACAACACCTCGCTCCGGACAACCAGATGGAATCCCCACGTGCGCGTCACACCACTCCAAGCGCCACCCAATAACATCAGGACAACATCCGTATAGACTATCGCCACCAAAACGCCAACCAAAAGAGCCAGCAGCATAACCGGAGTCATCTCCCGCCACAAAAGTCCCTTTACCCTCTTGGGCGAGAAACCCAAAGCCTCCATCAAACGCCATTCCGACTGTCGCTTATAGAACATCTCCGACAAGGGAGCCAACATCAGTAATAAAGCGGAAACAATGATAAAGAATCCCAACGCCAAGAACAACTCTCCAAAATCAACTCCATTCACCGCCGAATAAAGGCTGGACTCACGAGGATAGAACAGATTCACGCCCAACATCGACGGCGCCAGTTTTCCTAAATCAAAAGA
>NFZC01003487.1_pt1 | contig 13593 bp, 17 predicted proteins | sample 1095391 | NCBI WGS metagenome assembly NFZC01 (sample SAMN03609890, study PRJNA323583) | gut metagenome | isolation source: feces | host: Rattus norvegicus | place: Denmark: Riget | collected 2013
TTACTGCTGATAGTTACCAAGAACAAGCAAGAACATTCGCAAATACAGCGGGGGGTTATGCTCAAAAGTGTACATTATGGCTTGATTTTGAAACAGGCGTCATTGGTAATGAAATCAGGGTGCTTGATGAAACGCATAAAAATGGCGCAATTGATTTTATTAATCGTGTAACTAACATGACAGGTAATCAATGTGGGATTTATATGGGGGCAGATACAACAAATAAATTTGATTGGTCAGCAATTTCAGGTAAAGCAAGACTATGGAGAGCGCAATATGCCAATTATAATCCTATGGGATTTACAGAAGATTTTTGGCAAGACGGAAAACCTAGTGGAGCATGGGGTTCAAATGTTGCGATATATCAATATTCTTCAAATGGTAGATTATCAGGGTGGAATGCAGGGTTAGACATCAATTATACTGATTTTCCAGAGGGTTCTTGGTTAAAAACTTTAACAGGAAATCAACCAACACCAACATCAACACCAACACCATCAAAACCTAATCCAGTTGTAATTGTTTCCTATGGATTGCGCCAAATTGGTGCGGGTTGGCTTGGAACAATTACCGATTTTAACAACTCAAACGGAAATGGATTTGCTGGAAATCATAATCATGAGCATGATATGTTATTTGCAAGTGTGTCACATGGTTCTTTAAGATACCGTGTTCATACGGTCAAATCTGGTTGGCTTGGTTGGGTTAATCAAGGAAATAAATATGACCTTGTGAATGGTTGTGCGGGAAATCCTAATGAAGCGATTGACGGGGTTCAATTCTACTACACAACACCTAACGGGGAAGTTTACAAGCAAGCCTATTATCGTTCACAAACGTCTAAGCGTGCAGGGTGGCTACCTAGTGTAGAAGATGATAAAGACTTTGCGGGAATACTTGGCGAACCGCTTGACCGTTTACAAATTGCTATTCGTAGCTCAAACCCATTTTAAGGAGGTTTTAAATGTCTGATAATATTGAAAACAATGACAACCTAGAAAATCACATGACAGACTGGCATACCCTTTTTAATGATTTTGTTGATAAAAATCATATTGGAATGCAAAGACTTGTTCCTGAATTATTAGGGGAATTCGACAATGGTTGGGACGTTCAGCAACAATTGGCGTATGTCCTCGCTTCTTTACGTCGTCTTGCACGTGACCAAAATATTTTAGCCCATGAGTTTGATTCAGTTGCTGACGGTTTACTTGAAATCGTCAATAAAATTATGAATGAGTTCGCTAAAGAAATGACGGACGAAATCAATAAATTATGGGTAGAAGTTAACCTGCTCTATAATCGAAAAATTACTTTTTCAACTGATGATACGCTAAAAACAACGGTAGTAGGAAGCTGGCAAAATGGAGATACTGAACTCAAAGTCTCTCAAAATGCTGTTTTAGATTCAGGAACTAAAACGTTAAACATTACAGGACTTGCAACTTATACTGTAAATAATAGTTTATCAACAGGGAATGGATTATTTAATCCTGATTTTACACAACCCGTCATTGCTTTAAATACTAAAATTAATAAAGAAATTCAAGACAGAATTGACGCCATTAATGCCGAAGCAACAGCACGTAGAAATCAAGATATTGTCTTACAACAAAATATTGACAACGAAGCAAAAACAAGAGCGGACGCCGATACTGCTGAAGCTAAAGCAAGAAGTGATAAAGATACGGACTTGCAAAATCAAATCAATAATTTAACGAAGTTTGCAAATGATTTAATTACTAACTTAAATCAAAGTGGAGCGTATTCAGGGTCAAGCATTACCTCACAAGGTGCATTTAATCAACATATTGCTTACGGTAATATCAACCACTATGGAGCAACTCAAGACGGCTCTTACGGTATCTTTACTTCTCAAGTATCGCCTGATAACTCTACAGCAGTCGGTTCAGATTAGGGGGAGTTTATGGCGAATTTACAAATTAAATATAATAGAACATCATTGCCGAATGGTTATGTCTTACAAGATATGGGACAAGCGAGCCCCAATTGGGCAAGGTCAACGGGCGGCTCTATTAACGGTGACGCCAATCAGGGCATTAATAATACTAATGCTTGGTGGTCTCAGGGCGGGACTCCCGTAACTGATGTTTTTTCAAGTATCACAAGTGACGGGCATTCATACGTTCAATATGGGCAAAACGTTTCAATTTATGCAACAGTTAAATTCTTTCATTTTAAATACACAATTACTAATGAAGTGTTGCATGATGATGGGTCAGTCGACGCTGATGTAGTTGTTACGGTCGATAATGCAGTTCCCGCAAGGAAAACACAATACTCCACAAAAGGTTATGATATTACGAACGCACTAAAAATTGGCTCAAATGTAATTGCTAATTACACAGGAAAATCTTCTGATGTATATACGTTATATCCATCAACAAAATCTTGGACACAACACGTGACCATTCCGCCACGTAGTTATGCCAATGTGCTCTCTATTATTTTCTCAACCCATTATATTAATGGCGAATTTCCTGATTTGTCAATCGGTGCAGGAGCTAACATTTTTAATCCTAATTATGGACTTTATACGCCTATGAAGTTAAAAGTTAATGGACAATGGGTCACGCTTAATAATACAGCTAAAAAGAATAAGAGAAAGAAAAACGGAAGTTGGGTAGATATTGCACAAGAAAATCTATCTTCTCAAAATGCTGTTAATACAGGACATAACAGACGTAAAAAAGGTGGACAGTATCAACAAATGCCACTTCCTAAATAGAAAGGAAATTTAAGATGTCGGACGGAATTACAGACGGAACTTATCAAAGTAAGATTCCTGAAATTAATCTCAAACGAACAACTGACCATAAAAATGTTTATGCAGACACAGCGATTTACCAAGTCATGGCAACCTTTGGAGCTGAACCGATTCAAATCTTTGAGGCTGACAATAAAGAGCGGGCGCAAGCGTTTATTGATTCGATTGTCTCTAATGGGTATCTTAAAGCACTCAATCCAACGCTTAATATTGTTTATGTCAACCATTCCATTATTGAGGACGGTTATTATACCTATTCGCATATTTATGAAAATGGGCAAACCATAAACTTTACCATTTATAATACCCCATTAACTTATAATGTCGCTGATGTTATTCAAGGTTGGCAAGGGTATGTTGTTCAGTTTTCTACAGATGTGGTACATTGGTGGTATGATAATCATGCTTATGCTAATAGTGCAGACGGAAAAACTGATTTTACAACCGAGTTTCCATTAAATATTCCTCAATTTATTGGCACACAACACACGCCAATTGGATATCTTCATGATGACCCTAAATGGTATGACTGGCAACCACTTACAGGAACGTTGCCAGTAGAAAATACACATACTGAATTTTCATTTAGTACAAAATTATGGGATACCATAGAAGAAATTAAAGCCATTGCTCCCATTAATAAACGCAATATTAGAAATGATAATTGGAAGTATCAACCGAATGAAACTTATCCATTTATAGGAGGCTATGAGTCATGACACCTAAAACAATGAAATTAAGTGAGTATGCGAGTAAGTTAGTTTATCAACGTGAAGTGAATACAGGGTATAAAAGTGGTTTTATGGGTCGGGTGGTTCATGACCCAATCAAAAGTTTTTCAACACCTAAAAATAATAAATTTGATTCAGGGCTTGAGGGGCTAGATTTGTCTTTTGATGACCATATCTCTCAAAAAGAAATTATTGAAAAGGCAACGCCTGATATTTTTAATAATATCACGCTAACATTCAATAATACTGAACTCATTACTGATGAAATTAAAAGCATGTTCATCAAACGCTTTTGGAATAAACGGTTAGGCATGCCCACCATTGCACAATGGCAAAGCGAACTTGAATATTATTTTATGGAAGAGTGCAAAAATGCTTTAATTCAAAACTATTTGCTTTCTACGATTAACATTGATGATTTTCTTGATGGTGGAAGTGTTTCAGGCTCAAATAATACTGACAGTATGCAAGGAAATAAAAACACGCCTGACGGGTCTACCCTTAATATTACGCATGACCAAAAAATGCTCCTTGATAGAGCAACCTCAGTTGTTCGGGCAATTGGTCAGGGGTCAAGTGACCAAAATACAAAAATCGCAAAATATCAAGCCTTTTTAATGGCGCAACGTACAAGCTTAATTGATGATGTCATTTTGCAAAATGCACGTAAATTATTTATGCTTATCGGTTAATTAAAGAGGGGAAACCCTCTTTTTACTTATTGAAAGGAAAATATGAGTAATACAACAAAAATCAAACTCTTTGATGATATTAAAATCCCTAGGGGGTATTTAGATACTATTAATTTTGATGACGCTACTCAGCAATTCAACTACTTTTTTAACCACCCGTCAGAAATTTTTTCATCTTCTGATTTTAGTCCCATTCATGAACATAGTCCCATTCAATTGACAGGACTAAGAACAACATTCGAGCGAGCGAATTATATGATGTATCAATTTAATGGAAAATGGTACTATGCGTTTGTCAATGGAATGACGCAATTGGACTATAATAGCGACACGGGACAGGGAACAGTTAATATTGATTTTGAAATAGACCTTATGCAAACGCATTTGTTCCAAATCAAAAATATGACTAATCTGTTTACCGTGAGACGTCATTTGCCTAATAAGTTAGAAAGTATTAGTGACCGCTTATATGATGAAATCAATCCGACTTATAAAACGATTACTGAAACATTGAAATATGGTCAAATGGTGGCGAATAATACGCAAGTCATCAAATGGATTGTTTTTATCACGAAACGAAAAGACACCAAACCAATGACTAATGGCGAGCTTAATCCCTTTTCAATGTATTGCTTTCCGATTAGAGTAGGAAAAACAGGGCTAGACCCTACTGTTTCGCCTTATACCGTCAACGGTCAATCTTCGCCACCCGTCCAAGGTTTGCAAGATATTGTACAGACTTTGACAGGAAATACAGAACAAGGCAATAGCATGACTAATAATTGTGTCAATCTCTATTTAATTGATGATATCAACATTAAATGGGCAGTTGACGCAAACGGAACGGTTAATATTAATGATACCAATGCGAACTATATTTCTGACCCCGTAGAATGTATTCAATTATTAGGGGCAACTGCTGGTGCTGACGAACAAGTCATAAACATGGTAGATATTAAAAATGAACTTTGGAAAAATTTACAAGCCAAAGGCGCAACCGAATATCAACTTGTTAATTCCACCCTTTGTGGGGCGTCTATTGCAAACTCTTACGGAACACTTACCCTAGAGGCTAAAAATCTCATTCCAATGAAAGATTTTAAATTACTCAAACGTTCGTATGCGACTGAACAAGGGTCACAAGTAACGACTTTAAAAGGATACTGTGGTTCTGACCAAGTAGCGGTACAAATGGGGATTAAATCAACAGGAAAAGCCCAAACCATTCTTTCTAATTCTACCGCTACTTATATGCAAGCGAATAAAAACGCTTATGCCTTTAAACAACAAAGTTTAAACGTCCAACAAGAACAATTGAATGCTACTCAAGCTTTGCAGTCAAGTAACCTCAATAAAAATCTTTCGTTCGGGCAACGTCAATTTGATGTTAATTACGGAACAGTAGGGAATATTCAATTTGCAGGACATGAGGCAATGGGATTATTTAATACTGCTTCAAATGCATTGACTCAAACCGCAACAGGATTTGCTACAGGTGGCGTCTTAGGTGGCGTACTAGGTGCGGGCATAGGGTTAGCCAATACAGCGCTAAAAGGCGTTGACACTTATCAAGACGTGCAAAATCGGGGAATACAAAAAGATAGAGACAGTTACTCTATGGAATACGCTCAGCAACAAGTCAATTTACAACAGCAACAAGCACAACAAAATATGGATATGGCACGTAAAGCTTTTGCAAGTGAAAATGCTGACCGTGCTTTACAACCGTTAACCATTAATCAAATGGGGACATCTAATATATCAGATTATGAAAATGATTTATGGACGGATAATTTAGTCATCTGGTGCGCTGACGCTTATTCGATTAAAATGGCAAACAATGAACTTCAAAGAGACGGCGCTTATACCGCTGATTATTATAATATGTCTGAAATGTTGTCATGCCGTAAAAGCTTTAATCGGATTCAAGTGGCACAACGTTTAATTTTACAATTAAATCAAGCCCAAAAAGAAATCATTGAGGGAGCATTTACTAAAGGCGTTCGCTTTTGGAACTTCTCAAACTGGGGAAGTCAAGCTGAATTTGACGGGCGTTTCATGTATTATTATAATTGTGACGCTACATTATAAAATAAAAACCTAGGCAATCGCTTAGGTTTTTTTTATTTTTATAGAAAATTATTGAATTGCATGAGGAGCATTAAATGGTCGGGGTCTATTGCTTCTTTAATACTATCTCGTGTATTTTTATCACTACTTGTATTCCCATTCGAGGTATTATAATCCCCTAAATGTGACCAATCTTGTGACGCATATTTTTGTGCCGCCGCTAAACGTTTAGGATAGGAAGCTAAGGCGTCACTAAAATTAGGACGTTCACAACAAACAATAAAATAGGCGAGTTTTGTCTCTAGGCTTGCGGTATCGGGAATAAATTTATTATATTCAAAATTATATGAAATCACTTTATTCCAGTCAACATTTGCCCAACCACTTGAAGCTTGATATTGTGCAATAACAGAAAGTGAAGCGCCCGCCCCGTCATTAGACCATTTATGTCGTGCTGGATTATAAAAATCATCAATGACATCAGCTTGTACTTCCGCTCTATTTAACATATCCCACTCAGGGTAAGCTTTAATTTTAGAGGGTGGCGTCCATTGAATTAATCCCCAACCACCTGACCAACCTGATGTGACGGCTGTTTTAAAATCCATGTGTCCCCCGCCCTCTATAATTGTAGGGTCAAATCCACTTTCCCCGTAAATACTCCCCATGATTGCAAAGATAGAAGTGTCTACATATTTAAGTTCTCTTAATTTTTTAACAAAGGATTGTTCGGGCGTTAAAGGTTGCGTGCCTGACCCATTACCTACAATATTCGGACGGACTACACCGATATATCTTGCTGGCGTCCAACCTATGACGTCCGAAATATTGCGCTCCGTCACGGGTTCGCCATGCCCTAAACCATTTTCGTCTATCATTTTGCCTGAACCTGAAACAATCCCCACATGCCCATAAGGGACAGAGTTAGCTGTTCCAAACATAATAATGTCCCCCACGTGCATATTTGCTATTTTACAGTTTGCTATTCTGCTCCACCCGTTCGGGAGCGTTGCATGATACCAATAATCCCCAGGGTCATTAAATCCAAAAAAATTGATATTCCAAAACTTTTTGCCATAAGCATTAAATAAATCGTAACACTGAACCCCATACCAACCGTCAAAATCAATGTATTTTCCTTTATTTTGATTAATCCATGTTGTAACATCACTTGAATTTACTACCATATTTTCCTCTTTTCTATTTTAAAGCATAAACAAATTTAGACCACTCTAAAAATGTTTCAGGATTTTCATGATAGACCATATTTTGTTGAAACAATTCAAAATAAGTCTTGAAACGTTTTTTAAGTTGTGTTTCTTCTAAATAAACCTCGTCTTCCATAAGCGTGTCAAAATTATTATTATATACTGTAATGTTTTCCAACCCGTCAAGAGAATCATAGACTTGATAATAATATTCTAGTCCGCTCGGAATTTTACGTTCAGCAATGCCTAAATACTGCCTATCATATTTAACAAGTAAATTCGGTTTCTTGCTGAAATGTCTAAAGTAAGGGGTTCTGATATTTTCAAACGCGTTTGTTTTAGAATTTGAAAAATCTCTATTTTTTGCCCCTAATCGAACAAAGGGATCGTTCATATTCAATTTTTCTTGTTTATTTTCTACAAACTCTACACAATAATCTTCACGTTCAACAAAACCGCGTTCAATATCTTCATGTGTAAGATAATAACCTAATCCTGCAAAAATAGGATTAAAATTTTCCCCTACATTTGAAAGCATAAATAAATAAAAATCTTCACGTTTACGCTTAATCGTTTCGATTAAATTGAGAAGTACCGTAAATTCATTTCTGATATATCTTGCGTTCGGCATAATAGAACGGTCGATAATTACCTCGTCAAAAATCAAATATTTAACGTCAGGATAATTATTTGATTTGACATGCCCTGCCCGACTTAACGCGATAAAATAAACGATACAACGGTCATCAAAAAAGATTTTGTTTCTAATGGCTTTTATTTCATGTATTGCACCGTCAATTGAAAAACGCATAATTTGCTTTGATTCGTCAGCATTAAAATCTGAAAAGCGATTTCCAAAATAGACCCGTAACATTTCTTCAGTAATGAAATTATTTTTTTCTAACTCGTCAATTTCAACGCCTAATCTTCTAAGGTAAACCATTGAAACGTTATTAAAAAAGAGGTCGTCAAGCGCCTCTCCCGTAACGTTGAACGTTTTACCAACTCCACGTCCACCAACAACTAAAAATATTCTAAAGATAGTTTCAAGTAGTCGTTTTGGTGTCCAAAATTCGTTACTCTTTGTTATCATCTGCTACTCCGTCATTATTTTGAATGGTTTCAATTGCTTTATATGAAATTCCTAAATCTTTAAGATTTTCTAAAATAGAAGAAATTTCATAGACAAATAAAGGAATCGTCAAAATTACACCTAATTCATGACTTAATAAATTGCCAATCCAATAAAGCAAACCTACTGCTGTGATTAAAGTTAATTTTAGGGGAAGTGAATATAAAAATGTGCGAGACGTAAAACATTGTTGAATGGTCTCTTTGCCTATTTTTACCGCCTTAGAAACGCCTAGAGCGATGTCAAGGTACGTTACTGCGATATAGACTAAAATCGTGGTAACAAGGGTTAATTTCATAAGCAAAGGGTGCAAAAATTGAGTGATTTCCATAAGTGTTTTTTCTCCTGATTAATTTGATTATATCATATTTATTTATCTTTTAAAATATCTAGTATTTCTTGACTTAAAAGATAATGTTTTTTATTTGCTAACTTTTCGATTAGAATTAGTTTGCTTTCAGCTTTAAGCGCTCTTTTACGCCATGTTTTAGCAATTAATTCTTTTGTTATCATCATTTTTGATTTTTCTCTAAAACTCATTTTAAAACTCCTTATCAAAAGTTTTCCGATTATATTTAGCTGTTAATTCTTCAAGCTTTTCTTTCATTTCTGAAAATTTTGTTTTGGAAATATCTAACACCTCATTAGAAGTTAATTTAGGATATAGCCACTTACTATTATTAAAATGCAAAATGCTCATTACAGCTGAACGTGTCTCAACATCAATCACGCTTTTTTTTCTATCTTCAATAGATAGTCTCAATTGACGCATTAAATATTTATTGTTTTCAATCGATGAAACTTGTTGATTCGTTAGCTCTTTATTTTCCCATAAATTGGCAATATGGTCTAATAATTCGCTGACGTCTGTTTCAGGTGCGGATACTTTTAACTGTCCTAAAACATAAATATCGCCTTTGAAAATTTCATGTAGGGCGTTGTATTCTTGCATGGATAAAGTAATTTTGCGTTTGTTTTTCATAGTTTGACCTCTCTTATTTTTTGATATTCGAGCTTAATTTTTTCATCTGCTTTTTCGTAATCTTCTACGGTTTTACAATTAAGCCATATCTTTTTAACTCTAGCGTCTAATTTTTCTTGTAATTTTCTAACCTTTCTATTTTGAGTTTTGAACCGAGGACTAAAATTATCCTCTTTATAATTAACATACACAAGTTGATTTTTAAGAATTGTTCCATAAGAAGTTGATTTTGATTTTAAGACCACTTCAATCCGCTCATTTAAAAAAGTTTCGGTTGTTAAATGGCCAATATTATTTAATCCGCAACAATGAACATCATAATAATCTTTACCATTATGTTTTTTATCCTTTTCAGGCGAACTCATATTTTTAATTTTTTCAATATAAGTCTTAGGTTGTGAATAAATTCCCTCAAGTGCTGTATTTTCATGTTTGAATTTTCCTAGTTCATCATCATCAAACATTTCAGGCATTATTTTTTGTAGCTTGATACTTTCTTTTTCAGGTAAATGAATACTATCCGTATCGGTATAAAAGACTTCTACCTCCGCAATCATTGAAAGTAATTGCGCCCTTGCCATTCCCGTGACATAACTTGCAAATAAAACATATTCCCCCGCCAAATTTTCCTCACTCTCAACAATTTGTACTTCGTCATATTCGTCTAATTCAGCCTTGAAACTTTTAAGCGTTCGTCTTGTTCCAAACTTTCCATAAGGGCTATTAATTAAAAGTTTCGCATATTCACGTAATGCAGGATTTCCCTTATCATGTGAATTGTTTGCTTTCAATTCAAAACCTTTATCCATATATCGAACAATTTCAGGAAAAATTCGTTTTTTCGTCTCAATTGTTTTTACTGTATTTTGAAACTCTACATTTTCAGCAAATTTTAGAAGTTGCTGTAATTCGTAATCAGTAACCGCAATTGTGAAATTACTAGGAAAATCATAAGCTGTAGTAACTGTTTTATTAAATGCTTTTAAATATTCATTTTTTTCGTGTGAATTAAGAAGTATAATATTTTCTTTTGAAAATGTCCCCTTTAAAGTCACGAAATAAAAATAAGCTTTATCGCATTTTTCCAAATCTTTATTTTCCGTTAAATATTTCACGATATCAGGAAAGTTTTTATAAATCGTTCGGGGTTTTCCGTATGCCATTTTCCTGTTTCTCATCTTATCAGGATACATAGAAGTAGCGTCTTTAATATGAATGTTCTTTTGAAGTTGATTTTGAATTTTAGGGTTCACATAAACTAAACCCCCTTTATACGTTTTAAACTCTGTTTCAACTTCTTTTTCTTTACGTGTATCATAAGGCGGAAACCATTCATAAAAGTCATTATTTGTAAACTCTGATTTTAATTGATGATATGCAAAGCCACCCGATGTTAAATAAATCCCATTGTTTTTATAGTAGTCAAATAAAAAAGTCGTTTCAACAGCCTTTAAAAGTACCCTTGTATCTTGACGCCCATACTCTAAAAACTTTTTTGACATCACAATATCTTTTTGACTTTTAAAATACATCGGATAATAGGTTTCTTGCTTCGGTTCTCCAATTAAGTCTCCTATTTTTCGCAAGGTTGTGGGGAATTGTTTAGCTGTATCGTAGAAATAAAATACTTTATCCTTATATTTGATAGTTACTGAATATAAAGCAATATCCGTTCTTATTTCTTCAATTTCTATTGTTGGGTCTAATAAAAATTCACGGATTAAATAAGAATAATCATATTTTAAATTATGGACGGGAATGTAGGTACGATTAGGTAAAGATTTAATTACACGTATTGTTGTTTTTGTATCATAAAAAATAGACGTGTTCGTATTATCCATTTCTTTATAAATAAAACGATATAAATTTTTCTGATTACTCATATAATCCATAACATTTTGATTAAAAGTAAATTGGGATAGAATAATCGTAGGTTTTTCACCAACGATAGAAGTCTCCGTATCAAAAGCAACAATAAAGGGGCGAAATATAGAATTTTTATATTTTTGTATCTCTTCATACGCCTTTTTTATTTTTTTCTCAGAAATTTGATATTCTTGCTCAATAGGTTGTCTTGATTTAAAAAATAAATTTGCCCCATAATCAACAGCACGACTGAAATGTTCAAAATTATCAAGTTCAAATTCTTTTATTACTTGCTCCATTTCTGAACGTTCCAAAATTACCTCTTATTCTAGCCAATGTTCGATAGATTCAGGACTTTTATCTACTTCATTAAAGAAGTCTAATTTTTCACTAGAGGGCATCATATAAGACCAACGTGACATTCTAATCCCAAACTTAGAAACTAGCCATGCCGCCTCCTGCACCTCAAATCCATGATTGACCAACCATATTATTAGGGAGTTGGTTGTCCCTAGCACCTTTTTTTGTCTTCCGAAATTCTTTGCGCTATTCTTAATTTTATTTTGATATTGCTCTGTTTCCTTATAGAGCATATCTTTTTGTTTAGAAGTAACAATAATTTCTTTACCTGCATGTGTTACCGCATTTAATTTCTGGCGATACATTCCTTGAATGATATAATCAAGTTCTCCACTTGATTTACTATCAAGGTTATTTAAATCACTATTACGCTTTTGTTCATTTGTAAACTCTTTTAGGCGCAACCGAATATATTTTAGTTTATCCTTTTTATTTTTAAAAGGCTTAATATCTGCTATTTTTACCATTTACTATATATCCTTTTTGCTGATTTTGCACTCTCTGTATAACATTTAGAACATAATCTATCTTCATAAAATTTAGTGCAAAATATTTTATGGCACTTACTACATGTTTTTACATAATCAGGGCGTTTATTTTTATCCATAATATCCTCAAAAGAGTATTAGTAACTTATACTAATACTCTTTTTCTATATAAGTTTTAATATACTTAACAAAATTTGCAGTATCTGACGGAGTTGGAAAATCTATTTCAAGACCTTGCTCCACTCCTTGAGAATACGCATATGTGGCTATTTCAATCACTTGAGATAAGTTAAATTGTTTTTCCATTTATTCTCCAATTCGTTTAATTGAAATGCAAACAATATCATTTAAACTGATTAAATAAGTTGTAAAATTTATTTTTACTTTAATCGAATTTAATTTTGATTCTTTATTTTTAAAAGCACTATATGCTTTTTTAATCTCATTTTTTTCTTTTTCAGTACAAACCAATAACATTGTTTTGTTTGCACGAAATAAAATTTCTAGTTCGTAAGTCATTTATCTCCTATTCTATAACCTCTTTATACAATAAAGAAAAGCGTTGCCATTCTTTTTTATTATATCCATGTTCAAATAATAAATTTATTAATTCCTTTTTATTATATTCATTAATATCTTTATCTGATTTTATAACAACTCGTGCTTCTTTAAATGTTGTTTGTTGTGTTGAGGTACGTAGAAGTTTGAAAACATAATTAAATTTCATCTTTATTCTCCTTTTTACCCCAATCAGGTAGAGAATAATTTTGCAAAATTGTAATAGCTTTTTCTGCTACATTTCTATTTTTTATCCAATTATCTCTTTTATGATATAAATCTTTTCTATCTTGTCCAAATTTTTCTTCTAATTTTTCTAACTCTTTATTATATGTTATAACACTATTAGCACTATAATTATATAAATCTTCTGTTTCTCTCAATGCTTTTTCTAATAATTCAATTGATTTTTTCATTTTCTCTCACTTTCATTTATTATTTTATTTATCGGTTAGTACTCGTTCCGCCCTTACGCTTTAACCCTTAACCTTATGAAACTATTATAGCATGTTTTGAGTGGTTTGTGGTTACAGTTCGATTACAAGTTGACTGTTTTTCCGTTGCTTTGGGTGGTATTTATGCCCATGAATTGTTAAGGTTCTGAAGATTCTTTATGCTTGACAAGGTTGGCGTAATGTGGTATAATGGGTTCATGGTAGAGATACCCCGTTCAGACGTTGCTGAGATATGAGGCTACTCTTGACAGAGTTATAAATTG
>NFZC01014096.1_pt1 | contig 13556 bp, 4 predicted proteins | sample 1095391 | NCBI WGS metagenome assembly NFZC01 (sample SAMN03609890, study PRJNA323583) | gut metagenome | isolation source: feces | host: Rattus norvegicus | place: Denmark: Riget | collected 2013
AAAGGTTCGGTAACGCCTGTGCCATCAACATTTGGTGCGGTAGAACTCAAACCAAGATAAACTTTATCAGGCAGTGTAGGACTCAGCTTAGTTTTGAAAACATTGCCCATGATACAGTTTAAAAAGTATGTAGAAGTCATACGCTTTCATCCTCCAATCTTCATTACTTGTATTTGTTGTTATTTCAAAAAACTTTCATTGATATTATGGAAAATATTAAAAATACCCTGATTCGGAATTTCAACTTCTCCATCAATATCTTTGATAGTGATTTGATAAATGTATTTACCATACAATCCCAAAGTATCGGTTGGCAATAAGTCTACTGTTGCAACATTCTTTGCACCAGTAACATCATCACCAATTACAAATGATAAAGGCTTTGAGACTAATGGTTCATCGTTATATTTATCAGAATAGTCAACAAGAGCAAAATTGCCAGTACAACCATCTGCATTGAAAGGAACATTCTGTTCCGTAAATAACCGCCAGCGAAGTGTGTTTGATTGTCCTGCAACAAACATGACTTCTGGCAGAGAATAAACATCATGCCGCATAACAATCACCCTCCAAAATTCACAGGGAACTCACAGTTGAAATCTAAAAGACAATTCCCCTTAACTAATAATTTGTTCATTCCTTTTTTCAGCGGCAACCAAGCAAAATTGCAGTATTGATACATATTGGGATAAGAAGCATCAGATGATGTAATCTTACCAAGTTCGTTGTCAACTGAAATTTTTAGGAAATAATCTTTTGGTAGATTGTCAAAGCGTAGCTCCACATTATTACATGATTGATTAATGATTGAAATAGTATTACTACCATTCAAAGTAATGTCCAATTTAGGATAATACAACTGATTAATTGTAGATCGGCTAATCAGCTTAATTTCTGTCTCATTCATACAAGAATAGCTGAATTTCTGTGGGAATTTATATCCATAAGGAGAATCACATACTACTTTAGCAGTAAAAGCCCACGGCAACCAAGAAAGCTGAATTGGTTCTAAATCACTGATAATACAATGATAACGAATTGTTTCCATATCTGGCTGTTCGATTTCCAGCCATTTATAAGTATCATGGCCTGTCAACCAGTTTGCGATTGCATCCATTTCAAAACGATCTAAGTGTTCATCCATGCGAAGCATTAATGGATCAAGACCAAAAACCAATTGAAATTCCAACGGATCATTAAAAGAACGACCATATAAAAAAGTCCGTCCTATGGACGGAATTACATCAGTCATCAATTTGCCTGTACTTGCAAAGGGAGCAGCTTCATTTTTATTTCCATCAATATCATAAATCCGCAATCCAAATTCAGTACAGGGGATGCGATTAAATGAAAAGTTTTTAGCAATAAAACCCATCCACTCACCTCCGCTTATACATATTAATCTGCCTTGTTGTCAGATTCGGGTTCCTTGATTTCAGTAATTTCACAATTCTTCAAGATAGCCAAAGTTTCCTGTAAGATAGCAAAACATCCAGCAAGATTACCAGCATTTTGTACGCCACTTACTGCAATGCCGCCATCTAAAGTCTTACAAACGGCATCAATTCTTTGCATCACATCATTTTTAATCATTGTCATTCTCCTTCATACATTGATTTAGTTTTTCTTTCAACTGTTCAATTTCACGATGTTTCTTTTGATGTTAATAACTCAATTAATTCCACAAACGAGTAGTATGACCCTCGATATTTAACATAAATATCATAAGCATCTATATTCATCCACAAGGAATTGGCCTCAAAACGCATATTAGAATAAGCATTCAATACGATACCGGCATTTGAGTATAATTCTACAATATTAGTTCTGTTTATACCGTCACTGCCATAACCACGAGTCAGACTTCCGTATGTTCCATAATTACCCCAATATATTTCAGCACCAACAAGAGTTGGCGCATAGATTGTTGTGCCATTGATAAATGAACCACCTGTGTATTCACCATCAACAATATCCTGAACTTCCGAACTAAGATTTCTAATTGAACTATTGGCAGAAGCCGCAGACGATAATGCAGTGTTTGCAGTGTTATTTGCAGTATTTGCAACATTATAAGCGTTATTGGCTCGTTGATAAGCAGAACTATTTGCCGGGTTTACTTCGGTTACTGTTGCCCAATTGATTGACGATCCTGCTCCCATTGTGACATTGCCATTAATGGTTACAGTGCCAGAGGAACTTACGGCGAATGAAACTGCACCAGTAGAAGCATTGTAGATTGTAATGCCATATAAATCTAAATAACCTGATGCAATTTTAGATAAATCCGTAGCTAATCCATTGCTTAAATTTGTCAAAATATTATTCCCATTGATATACAAAGAAGTAGCATCAATACGACCTTTAATATTTGCGGACTTCGCAACCAGATTACCATTTGCGCCAACAGAGAAATTCGGATTCGTGACTGTACCACCAATCTTCAAATTGCCCTGTGCATCAACACGGAATGCAGTAGAACCGCCAACTTCCAAAGAACCACGGAAAATACCACCAACAGCATCAATAACGCCCTTGATATAAAGACCGCCATCCATGTCAAGCCAAAAGTTTGCATTTGGAGTATCATTTGCATCCAAATCATCAATCTTTGTCACGGACTTATTGTTTGCAGTTTTCACACCAGTCGGATTATTGAATTTGTCATAGACAAACATATTGTCTGGATCATTACCGCCAACAAGACCCAAGATTGCTCCCATATCAATTCTACCACCAGTCGAACCATAAAGGTTGAATGAGGCATTATGCAAAGAAGCACCTTCAGCGTCCATTTTAAACACGGCAACACCGCCATCTTGTTTTTCGCTCTCGATGATCAGATTTTGACCAGCTAACAGCGTACCAACAAGGGCAGGAAGGACGATGCCATAAAGAGTGCCAAAGTTCTTATCAGTAAACTCACCGATACCAATTGTTGCGCTCTCCCAATTATCCTCTGTAAACATGATGGCGTTGTGAGCCATCCAAATTTGCTTTGGACTATATGTACCACTTGCCTCGTCATATTTCATACAGCGTAAGCCAGTACCATCAATCTTCAATTCATTGTTTTCGCCAGCCATAATGTTATTTTTCATAGCATCAATGGCAGACTTCATGAACTGTTCAACAGATGTTTTTGCACCACTACTTACAAAGTTGCTGTAATTATATTGGTTTAAATCTAATGAATTGCTACCAGAAATCGCCTGATCCAAGATTGATTCAAGTGTAAATTCCTTGCTATTTAAACGATAATTATCACTGAATTGAATTTCAAAATCTGATAAATCATCAAAATCAATTGACACAGACATAGCAATCGGTTCCAACACATTATCATCAATGTGCAGATATACTTTTTCGCCAAGTTCAAATTGCTTTGCGAAATCAACAAAATTGTCTAAAGCTAAAAAGTTCGCACTTTCCACAGAAAAATAGAAAGTAGGAGATGACAGTTTATTCAACCGTTCAACAGCATAATCATATAATTCCAGAGCAACAGACCGTTTTTGATATTCTGTCACATTTCTGGTAAAATACGCATTTGCAGTAGATGTTTTAAATTGCAAAGCAGATGCAGAACTCATAACACTTGCGCCCAAAGTACCTGTCATAGATAATGTTGCGCCAGTAAATGTGGTATTGTTATTCAACTTACCATCATTCAGATACAAAGAAAGAACAAAAGTATTATCACTATTGACCTCTAATGTACCTCGCACGATTTCTGCATCCAGTGCAAAACTTGAATGACTTGTTTCAATCATGCCGCCACGAACAGAATAAAAAGTTTTGTCAGATGTATATTCTGTTTTTCTAATTTCGTTTAAACTTACAAGATTGAAAATTGAAGCCAAACCTCGCACCATAGTTCCGTCAGTAGAATAACTATCAGTATTTGTTGCAACAAATGTGGAATCGGTTAAGCTACCACACTTAAAATAACGATCCAGAACTTCAATCTGTTCTTCACTAAAAAAGGCAGAAAACGCAGTCAATTGATTGATATTTTTCAGTTGATTTGTTAAAGCTGTAATCTTATTCTCGATAGGCGCAATAACCGTTTTCTTCTGATTGTTGATTTCTCTTTCTTTAGCAGAAATCTCAGATTTGACAGCAGCTAAATCATCACGCAAAGAACTATCCATTGCAACACCTTGTACTAATGTTGCTTTCTTACTCTCCAATCCAGAAAGTTCTCCTTCCAGATCGGCAAGCACCGCATTCTCCGTCACAAGGCGGCTAATTAACATACTCTGTTCAACCGATATATCAAAATAAGTTTGCTGATAAGAATTAAAAGTCTGCTTCCAATTCTGCCACTGTGCAATCATTTCTTTTGAGAAATAGGATTCATTCATGTATGCGTCAAGATTATAGATTTTGTTCACACCCATTGGATTAACATTTCGAATATCTAAATCATCCGCACCATGAACATCAAGCACAGTAACTAATTCATCTGTATTTTCTTCAATTTCAATTTCGTCTAAAAGATTTTTTGAAGATAAATATACTGCTTTTGTCGTAGACATACTTTCGATACTACGAACATTAATGACTCGATTATATGTATCAAAATCAAAAATACAGCCATAGGTTTTCTGCAAATCTGTTTTCATAAAATCATAGATTTTTCGTTTTTCTGCGCTGTAAGTTCGATATTTACCAATCAGATCAGAAGAAACAGTACCAATTCGCCATGATGGAATTTCTGACAAAATAATTCCCATAATAGAACTCTCTTTTGCCAAAGGGTTCCAAAAATTATATGTTCCTTCTTCAACAGTGACCTCTTTACCAGATAATTCATGTTCCAAAGAATATGCCTTACAACTCTTTTTCTTAGAAACCGTATCATCATTTTCAATTGGTTTCTGTAAAATAAATTGCCCATATCCTTCAACATCGACCACTCTCATACTATTCAGGAGATCGTATTCATCCAGTTTTTCTCCGTTATCATAAGCAGGATATTCAAAAGAAATTTCTGAAATCTCATTGTAATTTATAGTTGCTTTTGGATTTAGAATATGTCCTAAAAATCCAATAGCTTTACCGTCAAGATTTCTCAGAATAAATTTTGGACGCTCTCTCATGTTAATTTTGCTAAAATCAATAACCAAATAATCAGACCTCCTTCCCTTTATAGTAAAAGGGAAGGGCATATAGCCCCTCCCTTATGGTTTTAACAAACTATCTCGTAAAGTTCCTTTGCCACGCTTAATAAAAGCCTCAGAAATTCCATCAGCAGCAACGCTACTGATTTCTTTACTCAGCCGTCTAATATCGCTCTTATCCAACTTTTCAGTAACCATCACATGAACTGGCACTGTCACATCGCCAATGCTCTGTGACACATGATTACCACCAGACGCAGCTTGCGCTTGTTGCATATCACGCATAACAGCATTATGGGATTGCATTTCTGCATATCCACTGCCATTCATACTGTGATACAGACCACCACTAATGCCAAGTTTGCCAGCAATGGTTTCATCAGCTTTCAATACACGATAAACAACTTCCTGCTGTGGCTCAGTAAATACAGCCTCACGCTTTTTGAGCAGAGCAAACATTTCGTCCTGCTTCGGCGTTGCATCATCACCAACAATACCGCCAGTATGATATGTGCTGTACGGATAAGTTTCATACAGTAATTTATCTCCATATTTTTCATCCAAATACCAAACACCATCATCACCACGGGTAACAGTTCGCCCAATCAGACTTTGTAACTCTGCACCTAAACGAAGGTTTTCTTCACTTAAATATCGTTTCCCGTCTGCATCTTCGCTACCGTGTTGTTTAGAGTTGGCTTTCATTTGAGCAACAATTTTTTTAACACGACTCATAGTTTCGCCGCCGCTGGTATCATAGTCACCCATAGTACCAACAGTAGTAAATCCACTGCTTGCATCAAATGCCGCAATTTGAGCCTGAGTAGCTGCCACAGCATTCAAGTAACTACCATACTGCTGAACTGCGCCAGATGCCGCATTCCAAGCAGAAATCAATTCGGACTGTACGGTATTGCCGTACTGGTAGTTCCAATTAATCAAATCATCATAGAGAGTATCCCAATGATTATTGATCCGGTCGATTGCCAACTGATAGATTTTCTCAGCAGAGGAAATAGAATCCTCAAGGATTTCAATTTCTTTCTGCTTTTCTTTCTCATAGGCATCAGCCATATTATCAAGCATATCGCTTGTAGCCTCATAAGCATGATCTGCCTGAGTTTCAGCCAAGTCAGACTGTTCCTCAGCCAATTGCTCCTGAAGTTTACGCTTTTCTGCCTGAGCCTCACGACTGTCATCCAAATCCAGCATAGCAATTCGTGCTTGCAACTCGGCAATGGATTTCGTCTTTTCAGTAACATCCTTGGTGTACTTGTCTTTTTCACGCTCTAAGTCCAAGGATTCTTTCTGTAAATCAACAATCTCACGGTATTTGTCAATCTGATCCTCCAATGCAGAGATTTGGTTTTCAACCTCTTGCTTAATCATTTCCTCAACATACTTGAGCAAATCTTCAAGCGCAGTAGATGTTTCCTCCAAAGCCTCTTTTGCAGAGGTATCAATTCGACCAATACTTGTAACTGCCGAATCTGCTAAACTTCGCATTACATTAATACGCTGTAATGCGTTGTTATACTGATCATCACTCAAACCAAGTAATTGCAACTGTGCATAGACTAAATCCCATGTGCTTGATGCCGCTGCACTTGTTGCTGTTGTCAGATTAAGAAGTGCCACAGTATCATTATTTGTCAACGCCGTTCTAAGCTGCTGGATATAATTCAAAGCGGTTTCAATTGCCATTTGCTGAGTTCTCGCAGCAATTACTCTCTGAATATTTTCCTCATTGATAACTAATTGACCGTTCTCGTCCTGCAAATAAGCAAGATTTTCAACGCCATAAGAAAGAATATCCTGCAAAATATCTACCGTTATACTTCCGTACTCGGCATATTCCTGAGCGGCATCTTTCAAAGAGTCATACATACCCTGAATATTATCCAAAGCATCATTTGCGTTATCAACTACCTGTTGCCAAGCATCTTTTGTTGCATTTACGATAGCATCCTGATAATCCCACCACAAATCTGAAAGCTGACTAATTTCATCACTGGTTTCAGAATAACCTAAAGAACGATAGTATTCAGCTTCATCATGGATGGTGTCTTGCATATCCCGATAATAACCAATAATATCATTAGTATATCTTGAAATATCGGAATAGTTTGCAGATTCAATAGCCTGATTCAACCAGTTTTCAGTTAATGTAATAGCATTTTCATATTCAGATGTAATATCTTCATATGCAGCCACAATAACCTCTTTGATAGCATCCTGATAATCCCACCACTGTTTCTGCAAGTCCATAATATATTCAGAATTTTCGCTAAGACCTAATTTGCGATATTCCTCTGCTTGATCATGAACTTCTTGTTGCATTTTCTTATAAATTGCAACAATTTCATCAGCACTTCCATTATTCTTTTCAAGAAGGAATATATCATGCTCGTATGAAGCGATAATTTTACTAATCTCTTCATCCATTGCATCAAGAGTTTCTTTAAGTTGTTCCTCAAGATCAATATCTCCGCTTACATTTACATTGACATTGACATTTGAATTTTTTGTGCTATTTGGAACACTATCTTTTCCAAGACCATATGTACGATCAAGGAATGTAAAATGTGCATTTCCTTTTACATACGCAATACCACGGCTGTTAATCCTGCGATTTTTCAAGAGTTCTTCTGTTTGACGATGATTAAAAACAATAGCACCCTTTGGTAAATCTACAAATTCAGCACCATTTGTACCAACAGTTTGATAAGTACCTGTTTTTGGATCAACAACAAGTTCCTCACCAAGTTCACCAACTAAAGCATCTTTTTCCGCAGTTGGTGTTCCCCAATTTCCACTTTCATGAGTATTGCCCTGTACCAATGCAGTTCCAAATGCTCGTGTAGATTGAGTTCTGGTAACTGTTGTAACATAAATTGTTTTACTCTTTATGCCCTTTAACAAATTTTGTACTTCGATTAAACGATTTCTGGTAGTTCCATATCCATCCATTTTCATCGTAAAATTCTTATCTTCGATTACAAAATTCTGAATGGTTTCCAAGCTGCTTAATACATCTTCATCATCAATGCCAGCATAAAGCATAATTTGAGATTGCTCAGATTCTAACGAATCAAGTTTATCAACAAGGGCATCTACTTCTGTCTGATCGACACCAGCAACAGCAGTATAGGTTTTCCCATCAAACTCTGCAATTTTATCAAGTTCAGCTTGAGTATCTGTAATTTCTTGCTGTACTTGTTCCAAAGCAACCTGAATTGTAAGTTCAGTAGGAAGTTCCAAATCATATTTTTGCTGAAGTAAAGTAGCTAATTGGTCTTGTGCATCTACATAGTTTGTCATAGTTGCTTCATATTCAACATCCGTTTCATCCAAACTATCTAAATCTGATTTAAGAGAATCTACTTCTTTTTGCTTTTCTGTAATTTGAGCATCAATTTCAATATGAGCAGAAATATTTTCTCTGGCAGTAGAACGCAGTTCTTCCATTTTTGATTTTGTTTCATCAATTTCAGTTTGCAGTTCATTCCATTCATCAGTACCAATTTTCCCACTTTCACCCAATTCTGCTTGCTTTTTTAACAGTTCAGTCATTGCTTGGTCACAATCATAGATTTTACCTTCCAATGTCTCAACTTCTAAACTGCTAAGAAAATCCTCATGATCAGCAGAATATTTTGAAATCGCATTTCCTAAAGCAAATGCTTCTGTTGTGGTTAGATTCATTGCTTCAGCAAATTGCTCAATAGTTTCAATTTGAGAATTTAACTCAAAATTCTCTAAATCTCCAACAAATACAGTTGAGTCACCAAATGCGGTTTTAAGACCATCAGTAACAAAATTCTTAATATTATCAAAATCAATAGAAATATTCCCATCATCAGATGTATAATATCTCGACAGAACTTTGTTAATATATTTCCAACCAGCTTCTATTTGATCTCCCGCATCCTCAAACTGACCATAAATATCTTCTGGAACTAATGCTTTAAAAGCTGTCCAGAATGTCTCTGTACCAAACTCATTATTTTCATAAGAATCAACAAGAGTCTGAATCATATTGGCAAGATCGTCTGTATAATCTGCCGCATCATCAATAGCCTGTGCATTATCAAGTTCTGTAAAGGCATTTGTAACGCCAAGCAATTGCTGTTCTAACAATTTATACTGAGCGATTTGCTGTTTAGTAGCATCAATCTGGTCAAGTATTGTATTGATTGTACTTAGAGTTGCTTCATCATAATTCTCAACACCATCTGTAACATCATACAATTGATTAACCAATTCATGATAATTAAGTCTTTCATGAGATTGTGCTAATTTCAAATCTGTCATTAACGCTTCTTCCGAAGCCTCAACAATTCCTCGCAGACCATCAGCATTTGTAACCAAATACCCATTTGTAGTATCAATACAATCTGCGAGAGCAGTTTCACCGCCAGCTAAAGTCACTAAGGAATTATAGGCATCTTCTGTTAAATGTGTGTTATCAGCAAAAATATTTTTCATAGCTAATTGCACATCTACTGCATTTTCAGTAGCAGATTGCAATGTATCATATCCTTTTCGAATCTGAGCAACAGAATCAAAATATGTATTTGCTGAATCTTGAGCAATCTCTGCATTTTTCAGTTCAATATATCCCAATTTATCTAATAATTGCAATAATTGCTCAACACTAATTCCATATTCATCAGCCGCAAATTTTAATCCGACATATGCCTGTTGATCCTCTGGTAAAGTATGTCTACGACTGTTTTTATTCGGATTATCTTCATATTCCATGCCCGTATTAAGCACTTCATACAAATCAACTTTCCCATCTTCATTTTTGAACTTTTCAACAGTATCCTTGATAAAATTACCAAAAGTATCATCTGGATCAGCCAAAGAAGCCTTGAGTTCAATTTCATATTGATAGTTTTTAGATAATTCTGTAAACTTATCAAAGAAATCAACCATATACATATTGACGGCTTCATTGCTCCACCCGGCATTTGCCCAAGCAATTTGCGCCTCATTCATTTTCTCAACGGCAGTAATAGCAGATTCACTATCACCATTTAATAAAGCATCTTGATATTCTTTTTGTGCGCTTAATACTTTACCCCAAACTTCACTGTATTCAGATTCATAATTCAATAGACCTTCGACATATGTATTGAAAATCTCTTCATTATCATCTATTGTATCGGTAATTAATCTGATTTGTTTTTCATAACCCTCTAACGCAGAACCAACATATGTCAGATAATCTTCTCCAAAATATTCTTTACCTAAACTCTCTGTAATGTTAAATAAAGAACGGTAGGTATCTAAAACATCATAAATTGAATCCGCATCTATATCAGATACAAAATCACCAGTAATACCAACAGGAGGAATTTCAATTCCAAGATCAGCCTTCTCAAATTCTGCTTGAAGTCTATCATGGAAATCGGCTGGAACCATATCCAAATCTAAATCATTAATGGCATCCCACAATTCGCCAGTAGAAGGTACTTCAATTGTAAAACCTCCACCAACAGGAGAATTCCACCAATCTACTTTACTTGGATTAAAATCAGTAAACAAATCAATAGCATCTTGAATCGCACCAATATTATCCTGCTTAAACTCTTCCCAATTAGTCTTAGACAGATTATTGATTGCATCAATCTGATCATTAATTTCACCAGTTACAAGATGAATACCTTCTGCTTCATCACCATACTTTTCAATTAATTCCTCTTGAATAGCAATTAATTCTTTTCGTTTGTTATATGCCTCTTCTTCAGAAAGATTGCCAGAATCAATTTCTCCACGCAATTCAATAATCTTATCTTTATAATCTTCAAGAGAACTAACTAACTCGTTATGGGAATTAGCTGCATCCTCTGCTGCCTGACGAGCCTCTTCAATTTTTTGCTTATAATTCTTATAAGCAGCGATAGCAATAGCAATAACTGCAACAACTGCTGTTATTGCGGCAGTAGCGGCAGTTGCAGGAGCAACAGTACCAGCAAGAGCAGAAGAAGCACCTTTTAAGGTAGTAATAAAACCACCACCAGCAGCCTTCCCCTTCATCCAACACAATTGCAATTTTTTAAACAAACTTGTTATTTTAGGAATAATTCCAAAACCACTGGTAATTACATTAAACAGTTTTACAAACAATCCAGTAACGGATTTCAAATTTAAAAGTGTTAATGCAGAAGCTACGATAACTAAAGCATTGCCCATACCGCCAAGAGATTGAATTATTTTATCTAACACAGTAATAGCCTGTGTCCCTAATTCAACAATCCCCTTTAAAAAATCGCTGTTAAAAACAGTAGTAGATAATGCTTCAAAGGCAGCTTTAAACTGATTTGTTTTGGCCTCAAGACCACCTAAATAGGTTTCATACTCTTTCATTGCCGATCCAGCAGAATTCAGCGAAGAATTTAAAGCATTCTGAGCAATATCAAAATTCTCCATAATAGCAGAAATAATATTACCTTGACGCTTACCAGCAATCAATTCTGTAATACTCGCTTGCTGAATATCGGTCAATTCTTCCCATTTATTCGCAAGTTCTTCCAGAATTTGATAAGTAGATTTAAATGTATCATCGTTGATCATAATATCAACGCCAGACAAAGCCATAATTTCTTTACGCAAGGTTGCCGTAGATTCTGCCATGCCATCCATATCAAGACCAGCAGCTTCCAATTCAGTAGTTGCACCACGAATACGCATAGAAATTGTCTTAAATGCAGTACCAACACTGGTTGCATCCTGAACAACAGTATTCGCCGCAGTAATCAAAGCAATGGTTTCATCAATAGTATTATTTGCCGCAGCCATCGAGGAAGCGGAACGCTGTAAAGCCTCACCAATGTCACCACTGGAAATTGCAAAATTGTTACCGACTTCATTAAATCTGTCCAAAATATACACAGCATTTTCTGCCTCAATGCCAAAACCCTTCATAGTAGAAATCATGCTATTTGTAGCATCATCAATACTATTTAAATCACCAACATTAGCATAAATTGTTGCAAGCTGACCAAGTTCTTCGGACTCACTTAATGAGAAACTAAGTCTGCTAAAATTAGTAGTTGCATCTACTAAATCTTTAACCGTAGTACCTAACTCAATGGCTTTTGCTTTTGCATTAGTCAAAAACCTATCATAAGAAGCATCTGTTTCATCAGTGACTTTTTTCAAATTGATCATTGCCGCATCTAAATCTTTGACATTTGAAATCATTTGTTTAAGTTCACTGAATGCCTGATACATTAATCTACTGGCACTAAAGAATGATGCAAAATTCTTGAATGCAGTTTTTAATTTATCTCCTAATGATTGTGTATGCAGTCCTGCTTCTTTGACTTTTGTATTAAATTGTTCAAATTCTGTATTCCATGCCTTGAATTGCGATGGAGTAGAAACAGCCTCTAATTTTGCTTTAAGATCATTCAGATTTTGTACCAGCGCAGGATTTCCCTTAATTGCACTATATGTCTTATCATACTCTGCAACTTTTTGACGGGCTTTTTCAATACTGGTTCTGAACTGTTCAATAGCATTTACATCTTCAAAGACCTTAGCATCTTTTTTTGTTTGCTGGAATTGTTTATTAAGAGCTGCAATACGATCAATTAGAGATTGATAATTCTGATCCGTAGTTGCAGTCTTATCTAATTCAGCTTTCAATGTTTTAGCTTCTTCAGCCGCTAAACGCAATTTTTCTTTTAAAGCATCAATACCAGAACCAGACATTCCAGAATTAGATACAGACGCAAATAAACTATCAGCCTGAGAAGAAATACCTGACAGTAAATTTAAGTTCTCTGATTTTACACCATATGTTGCGTTATATTCGGAAACCGCCCGTTTTGCATTATCTACGGCTATGGAAACGGCATCCCATTGCTTTTTTAATTTACCGCCAGTAGCATCAGCATCTACCTTTTCAAGAGCTGCATCCAATTCGGTAATCGCTTTAATTACTTTTTGAGCAGCCGCACTATCCCCAATGCTGTCATATTTGATTTTGAAAATCTCTAAAGAAGAACGAGCATCCTCAATCTTATTTTTAATACCTAAATCGCCAGATTGTGTCTTTTCTGCCGATCCTAATTTTTTAAGTTCTGCATTCAGACTTTCAATCATTGTTTGCAGACGCTTATAAGCCGACAATTTCTTTTGAGTATTATCAGCATTCTCAAATTGTGCCAAATTTGCTTTTAACAAATTTACTCGTTTTTGCGTTTCAGCACTTACATCCTTGAGTTTGCTAAATTGCTCCACAATAGAAGAGACACTTCTTGATACAGAAGTGTCCGAATTCATCTTTTTAACGGCAACATTATATTCTTCGATTTGCTTTTTAGCAGATCGCAAAATTTCATTTGCCTTTGTAAAATCACCAGACGAAACAGCATGATTAAACGCATTCCAAGTATCTTTATTCAATGTTATGCA
>NFZC01003453.1_pt1 | contig 13449 bp, 11 predicted proteins | sample 1095391 | NCBI WGS metagenome assembly NFZC01 (sample SAMN03609890, study PRJNA323583) | gut metagenome | isolation source: feces | host: Rattus norvegicus | place: Denmark: Riget | collected 2013
CCGCTAACAACGGAGCGACTACCCCAACCATTATCTTGGTGTTGGTATAACGCATCATACGCATCCTCCTCCACTTGCGCTTTCGGCTGCTTTTTCGGTCTTGCATCAAGCTCAAACACCGCACGAAGTGAGATAGTTTCCGTTATATCGGGCGAGAACTTGTACTTATCCTTAAACTCATCCTTGCTTCGGTAGTAAATCTTCTTATTCTTGTGCGTGATAGCAAACAAGTCTATCTCATCAAACAGAATGTCGATAAACCGCCTTTGTTGACCTTTGTGTCCGTAGATAAACACCTTGTCTTTCGGTATCGCCATTGAAAGCTGTCCCGACTTAATAAGCACCTCGGTCTTACCTAAAAGCTGCGAGCGCAAGTTAAAATACTCGTCCGTCTGTATCGGGTTTCCGTTGTTGTCGTACTCTTGCATCACACGCTTGTTCCACGTTATCGGAATACCATCCGTGAAAGCCTGCACCCAATAGCCGTGACCTGTGGCATCAAAGGCAAAGTTTGTCACGGGCACTCGCCATTTCTTCAGCATTGAGTCAATCCAACCCTCTAACTCTTTAGGTGAGCCGCTGAAAAACTCCAACGCTATTCCTTGCAGTCCTCGCCATATAATCATAGGTGCTTTGTCGTTCTCTGTCTTGCCCGAAGAAATATCCATTGTGGCGTACATATTCTCGTCCTCGCTTAATGGGTTTTCCCACATCGAGTGTATCATTTGGCGGTTGATGTTTATCTCGTCTGACTCTATATCTCCAAAATAGCCGCCTTTAAGCACGTTTCCTTGACCCGAATAGAGCAGGTTGGCAACAGATTTACCACCTGTTGAAGCGATAAGCATACGGTTGTCGGAAGCCTCGCCCGTGAAAGCCGCAAACGAGCGTATCATATCCATTTTGGTAAGTCCTGCCGCAATATCCTTTTCGGTAAGCGTGATATTAGCCGCCAACGCAACCTCTTGGGGTGTATCTCCCCAAATTCTGTCATCCACGTTGTCCGTAGGCGAATAGTAGTATCTTACAACACCATTCATTTCGGGCTTGAAGTAGTAGTCGCTTCCAACATAGCCGCCATTCATAAGGTTTCGTGTGAAGTAGTGGTTAGAACCCGGTGGGTTGTACGAATATACAGACTGCGGTCGTACCCCCGAGTCATCACGGTTTCGTGAGTTCCAATAGTGATACTGCTTCTCCTGTAAGTCATTTGCCTCGTCGAAATATTGATAGCCGTTCTGATTTTTCTTTGCGTATTCAACGAAAGCCGCCCACTCCACAGGGTTGTTTGTATTGAAGTTTGAGTGTATAAGTCGCCATGCCGTACCCCATTTCTTCCAATAGAATGTCGGATAGTCCGAGGTGTTATACTCGCAATTTGCGTAGCCGCCCCAAACCAATTCGTTGTCACGGAAGATAGAACTACCTTTCTTTGAGTCCTGCAAACGTGTTGAAATCATTGCGCCCGAAGCACCTTTTCTGTTGGCTCTGTAACCCCATAATAGGATGCCCGTGAAGGTCTTCCCCATAGTTGCAGCACCGCACATGTGTATCTCGTTTGCCTCGCAAGCGCACACGTTTTCCTGCAAACCCGGCTGTGGAATAAAATCGGTCTTGTCACGGAGCGTAAACCCACCTACTTTAGTCCAACCCTTATCCTTTGCAGTAGGCAACTTTCTTTCCACCCTCGGATAAAGCTGCGGAAAAACGACATTATCACCTGTTATCCTAAACATTGTTATTCCTCGTTTTGGGAGCGTTTCCCTCGCTGCCTTAACCTCGCTTTTGGCATTGTTTTCCTCGCTCTCCGAATAAATTTTCATTATTTTGCGCACAAAGTTACAAAAAAATTTGGATATTACAATTATTTTCCTTATTTTTGCACCGAAAAATGTAAAAAGATTGTATGATTAAGCGGATAATGTGCCCGATTTGCGCACGAAAAGGCATACGGACGATGCTTGCGAGGGCATCGGAAGTCAAAGGCGAGGGAACTTTGCTTTTATGGTGCAAACGCTGTAAGGAAGAGGTAAAAATTCCGCTTGAAATATCGTGAGGTGGAGCAGTTGGCAGCTCGTCGGGGTCATAGCCCGAAGGTCGGGGGTTCGAGTCCCTCTCTCGCAACAAAACTTTTCATGACAACAGAGCCTTAGAGCCGATAGACGTTTAATACGTTTGTCGGCTCTTTTTGTTTAATATAAAAACGTAAAACAATGAAACAGAAACTATTGAAAGCACTAAAACAAGGGTATAAGCAACTTGGGTTAGGAGAAGAGGCTTTTGAAAGGGTAGCCGCTTTCGGAGAAACTTTCATCACAAGCGATGAGCAGATAGCGTCTTTCGTTACGGCGGCAGAGCCTATGCTCAAAGCAGAACAGAGTGCAGCGGACAAAGTACGTACCGAACTCAATGCGAAAATCAAGACCATTGAGGGCGAGCGTGACGAACTGAAAGCTAAACTCGCAGGCAACAACAACCCACCAGTAGAGCCACCAAAGCCTACTGACCCACCAACACCGCCAGCGGACGACGTGCCAGCTTGGGCGCAGCAGTTGCTCGAACAGAACAAGCAGCTCGCAGAGCAGAACAAGACGTTTGCCGATAAGTTGACAGCGTTCGAGTCAGTGCAGTCACAGAAATCCGCAGTAGCCGCTCTTGACGCTTTCAAAGGCTCTTGGGACTACGCCAAAGGCTATCCCGAAGAGTGTGCGGACGCTTACGAGCGCACTATGGAAATCTACGAGGCAATCGGCAAGAAATGGACTTCGGAGGAGCTGACAACGAACTTTAAGGACAAGTTCAACAAACTTGTAGCCAAAAAGGGTGTTGACACAAGCAAGCCGTTTGAAAACAACGGAGGTAATGATGACCCTGACCTCGATATGAAAGAGGTTATGGAAATGTACCGCAAGTCGGGCAGGGTCGCAGAAAAGTCGGAGTGATTGTTGCTAAACAAACAAGTAAGTTAAACTAAAAAAACAGCGATTATGGCAAATCACGGACATTCATTTGGAAACACATCAGCGGGTCCGGTCGAGGTCGAGAGAGTTGTGCTGTGGGCTAAAGTTGAAGAGAAATACCCCACAGGCGTAGTTCTTAAAGCCTCCGACACCTATCCAAAGGATAAGGTCATTCCTGCTGGCACACCTGTATCTGTTGACAAGCTCGGCGGTACAGCGACATTGAACGGCACGTCGCCGATTGGACTTACCCTTGACGATGTGGTTATGGGAGCGGATTTCTGTACCCTTACAATCGTCACAAGAGGTACAATCATGGAAGACCGTTACAGCGGCACGGCGTACACAGCTGCACAGAAGAAAGCCCTTACAGGCATAACATTCATTAAAGAGGTATAAGCTATGGACACAAGATTTTTAGGACTTGACAATTTGGCTGGAACACTTGGTCTTGCATCACACAAGACGTTTCAGACATACTACGAGAGTGCTCTGAAAGACCGTGAGACCTTGGGGCTTAATATCGAGGGTTTCGAGTGGGCAGACCCACAGATTGACTTCGATTACGAGTTCTTGGAGGGACAGGGTTATCTGAGCGCAATGGCAACTTATGTTGACCTTTATTCAGACCCACTGCCACGTGGACGTAAGGTTCAGCTCAAGAAGTACACAGGCTCTATTCCACGTCAGAAGTGGGTAGAAGTGTATGGTGAGGAGGACTACCGCAAGGAGCTTATCGAGGCGAACAAGGCAGCCACACTCGGTGCTCTCCGTGGTGAGATACCCGAGAAGTCTATCAGAGAATATCTGTGGAACAGACTCTTTGACCGCATGAAGCAGTTCCCCGACCGCCACAGCGCATCTGTCACCTATCAGGTAGGACAGATGAAGTTCAAGCGTGAGTTGAAGCTCACAGCGGCAAACAACCCCGGCGGCTTGCAGGACGTGACATACAAGTCACACATTCCCGAGGCGAACATCACAAAGCAGAGCTGGTACACCGTTGACGCAAGCGGTAACGTGACATACGTCGAGACCGTTGACCCAATCCAAATCCTTATGGAGAAGATTTACGACCTCAAGACCGATATGTACCGTGGTTACAGCAACGTCACCGTGGAGATGGAGAACGCAACCTATTTGCGTTTGATGAAGCATCCGAAGGTATTGCAGCGCATCGGCTTTGCCGGTGAGCGCACGCTTTCACTTTCCAATCAGAAAGACCAAGCAGCCGCACAGAAGGCAGGTTGGGAGAAGATACTCACCAACGGTATCGACTACGCAAAGACCTTCATTCAGACCGCAATCGGTGCGGACAACTTCATTGTTCACACTAACATTGTAGGTCAGGAGACATTCAACACCACAAGCAAGAACTTTGATGTTGCGCCTATCTCTCCATACGCAGAAGATGTAATTCTTGTCCGCCCATCGGGTATCATCGGACAGATTTACAATGTTGCGCCTGTACGCCCCGACACATCGGCTATCTTCGGTGACATCTTTGGCGGCAAGGGTATTATCGAGTACATCTACGACAAGGACAACCGCACGCAGAAGTGGAAGTCTGAGTTGACTTGCCTCGCAGTACCTACAGTGCCTAAGAAGATGTTCTACTACGAGATTGGCGGCACAGCAGCCGCAGGCGACACTTACACCGTAGTGACCAACCCGACAGGCAACCCCTCGACAAGCGGCTACTACGAGAAGCAGAGTGACGGTACTTATGTAGCATCGACCGACACCACGGTTGACAGCAGCAAGACGTACTACACCAAGGACTAAAGGCTAAAGCCTAAAGTGTAAAACGAATACCAAAGGTTAAACCGAAAATTGAGCAAGTATGACGGTAGAAAGTTGGCTTAGAGGACATTTTCACGGACTCGGCAACCAGATAGAGAAGAACGTGTTGGAAGTGGCGGCAATATCGCCATTAGAGGCACGTCCCACCCCACTGCAACCTGTTTCGCTTACAGACGAGGTGGAGGAGCATATCGGAGATGCGGAGTATATGAAGTGTTTGAACTACGCCCTCTCTACCCTATACTACTCAATGTCGGCGGCAATCACAGGGGGAACGAAGAGTGAGAAGCGTGGCAACAGACAAATATCCATTGGCGGTTATCCGCTGACAACCAAAGACCGTGAGGCTTTCCGTGCGCTTGGCGACAAGTTGCGTGGTGAGTTGGGCATGGAGGTTGACACGGATGTATCAGACAGTGGGGGTATGTTTGATGCTACGAACTTGCGCAAGCCTGCGAGTTGGGGTAAGCCGAAAGGAGGTTGTTTATGAGCGACCTAAGCTATCCCGACAATTGTGTCATCACCCGAAGCACGGGCGAGGTTGACGAATACGACAACCTTGTCAGAGAGGAGATATACAGCGGCGTGTGCGACTTCCAACCCGGCGGTCAAACCTCGCTAAGTATCGTGACCCACAACGATGTGGTTTATCTGCCAAAGGCGGTAATGGTGCAGGAGAATGACAGCATATCCGTTGAAACGGCACTTGGACGAAAGCGTGAGGGTATCGTAAAGCTCGCAAACGACTTGGGACTCGACTTGACAGGCGAATATGTCACGGAGATTGAGATTAAGCAAAGTGTGGAGAAGTAGCCTAACGGCGACACGACAAGAAATAGCGAAGCAATGAGCAACCACGCAAGTCACAACAACGCAGTTTTCCGCAAAGGCTTGACCGATTTCACTAATCAAGTGATAAAGGTTAAGCTCGTAACAATGCTGAAAAGCGTTGCGCAGACCATTGTTGACGTGATAGACGGAAATTTCGTAATGCCGCAAGGCACGGACGATTTTCCTGTTTTCACAGCCAACTTGCACGATGCGACAGGCGTGGGCGTTTACTCGGACGGACAGATACAATATTTTGTTCCTACGAAGCGAGCGGCAGATGTACAGCAGTACGGCAACCCACCGCAGTTCTTCTACGGTTCGGAGCTATTGCAGCAAGCAATCTCAAATGCAGCCACGAAGTTCTCAAAGGGAGTATGGATAGTGCTTTTCTCAAGTACACCGTATGCTTTCAGCATTAACGAGTTCGGCTCAAAGTGGGGACGTGGACGAGGCTTCTTTGAAAGCCTAAAGCAAACACTCTTGAATGACGTATTAGCAAACCTCAAACCGACAACATTATGACGAATATCGAAGAATTAGCACCCGACGAGGCACTTGCAAAGCTGCTTAACAAGAAAGTAAGCGTGCAGACCTCGGCAACCGCAAGCCACGTTATACGTGCTTACGATGAGGGTAGCCGCCCCAATAAGGGACTTGGTGACGAGTTCATCGAAATCACTTGGAATGGCGGCGCACGGTCACTTACACAGCCATTAGGTTTGTATCGTGGCGGTCTTATGCTTTCGGTGTACGTCAAGACACAAGATGACGGCAGGGCGAAAAAGAAGCTGACAAAGCAGATAATAGCTCAATGCGAGAAACTTGTCAACAATGTATCGGCAGACGGTTTCTTCTTCAAGCTCGACCCCAATAATGTGATTACCCCGACAACGGTAAACCTTACTACGGGCTACTCCACGACCGTCTTAAACGTGGAGTGGCATACAATATAAGTAAAAAGTATTAACAAATAAAATGTAAAATTATGGCAGGAATACAGAAAGCACCGACGACTTCGGTATTTAATGGTCAGAGTTATCTTATTATCTTTGACGAGGTGGAGGACTATTCCACCGCAACAATCGACACAATTCTCGCAAGCGGTCTTGACCTCGGACAGATTTTTGAGGGTTCAACTCAGATGAACGGCGAAGACGCTTCTTTTGAGGACAAGAGAGACGAGCAGGGTGACGTTATCGTGTCAGACCCTGTTGCCGGTACAGACGGTTTTGATTTCGAGATGGCAGACTTCTCGGCTGCAAAGCTACAGATGTTTATGCGTGGTCGTAAGATTACCCATACGGCATCAACAGACAATACCGCAGGAATTTCCATCAAGGGTGATGTTATCGGTTGGGGTGACAAGATACCAATCATCGAGCGTCCAATCGGCATTATCAACGATAAAACCGATAAGATACTTATCTATCCAAAGGCTCGTATCGTGACAAGCCGCAACACTGAGGATAAGTTGTTTGTTCTCAAATCAACGGCAAAAGCACAGGAATGCAATACAGAAAATCTTAACACTGTGATGTATGCGGATAAGATTTCTGTGAACTTTGCTACAGGCGCATGAAGAGCGAGCCGCAAGGCTAAGACGGTAGCTAAGGCTGTCAGCGGCAGCTAAAGCAAAAGTCGTATAAGTAAAGATTTAGAACAATCGGGGTGGTAGCTTAGGAAGAGCCACCACCCCTTTTAGCAAAACAACTATGGCAGAAGAAAACAAGAACGCAAGCGCAGCCGTTGATAACGGCGAGTCGGTCAGCGAGTTTACAATGGATGAGGAGGCGCAGATAAGGCTTTTAAGCGAAGCCGATTTAGTTCGCAAGGGCAGCAAGGTAGAACTTGTAATAGACGGCATCGTTTGGTATGTTCGCAGCACAAGCCAAGCGCAAAATCAAATCATGTCGGGTTTGGATTATGACGTGCTCTATTGGCAGAAGCAGCTCAAAACCGCAGTCACGGCAAAGCAAGCAAAACGCTTAAACAAGAAAATCCGCAAGGCATACGCTAAGAAAGCGGCGCATAAGGTATTGGGTTACAAGCTGCGTTGGCTACCCTTTGCATACGCTTATATGTGGCGCAAGATATACCACTCCTCGGAAAAAGTGTCCGCAACTATCAACGCAACCGAAGCCATAGGCGAGAACAAGGTTTTTTATTTAGCCAACTTGGGAAGCTCAAAGCAAGCACTCGCGCTCTCTATGAACAATGTTGGCGAAGCCATAGGGCAAAGGACAAGACGTGGGGAGAGTGCGGAGAGCATGGCAGGGAAGGACGCTTTGCCGAAAAAGGAGGACAGCAAGTAGGCAGTGCGTTTGCGTTCAGCACCGACAACGAGAAGATAAAGGCTATCTACGGCAACTACTGCTTTTGGTCGTGGCTAAGGTATTGGCACTTGGATAACGCCGATTACGTCACCTTGATGCTTATGGATAAAGGCTATTATGACTACGACTACGAAGCACCGACAGAAAAGGAAATCGCAGTCAGGACAGCGGCAAAGAGTGATGCGGAACTTGAAGAACGTTTGAAGAAAATGGGATTTTCCATCAAGCCGAAGTCGGCAAAGAACAAGCCGATGTCAGCCGAGCAGTTGCAGTTAGAGGTAATGGAAGAAGAGAAGAAGAAACAAGCCGCAAGACACGGAAAAAGCGTGTAGTGGTAACAAAAAAACGAAGTGGCGCAAGCCACGGCATAACAAAACTTAAACGAAGTTTATGGCAGACAATTTGATATTCCCGATAGGGTTTGACTTGGATAAGGCGGTAGCAGATGCAGGTACGGCTTGGAGTGATACGTATGCGGAGAAGTTGGAGAAACGTATCGCAAAGAAGCCTGTGAATGTGGCTTTGAAGTTTGACGTTACCCAACTTAATAGCTTGGATAAGGTCAAGCAGCGTTTGGCGCAACTAAAAATCGAGCCTGTCACTCCCGAAACGAAGTCTGCCATAAAGCAGTTGGCGGCGGAACTCCAAACACTTGCAAAGGCACTGGAGCAAGTGCAGAAGTTCTCTGCAGGACGTGCTACGGCACCCCCCGATGCGGTTAGGGCGGCAAGGATAGCTGAGATAAACACAAGAGCAGAAGCGAAGGCAAAAGTGGAAGCGGAGAAAGCCGCAGTACAAGCCGCAAAAGCGGAGAAGCTGCTTGCTGATGCACGTTTGAAAGACGCAAGGGCGGCTAAGGTAAACGTTTCCTCAACGAAAGATGCAAGTGCTGCATACGGCAGTTTTGAGGGTGCTTTGAGACGTGCTGCAAACCGCCTCGCAGCCTTTTGGTCTATCCGCCAAGTCGGCAATTTCTTGACAAACGTGCGTGAGGTGACAGCGCAGTTTGAGTTGCAGCGTGTCAGTTTGGGTGCTATCATTCAAGACCAAACGAGGGCAAATCAGCTATTCTCGGAAATCAAGAACTTTGCGCTGAAATCTCCTGTCAAGATTATGGACTTGACGAAGTACACGAAGCAGTTGGCGGCATATAAGATTGAGACCGAGGAGTTGTTTGAGACAACAAAGAAGCTCACCGACGTATCAGTCGGACTTGGCGTGTCAATGGATAGAGTAGTCCTCGCATACGGACAGACGAGGGCAACAGGCTACCTCAGAGCCTCGGAAATAAGGCAATTTACTGAAATGGGAGTGCCTATTGTAGAGGAACTTGCAGCCAAACTCTCAAAGATGAACGGTGAGCTTGTCACGGCAGCTGACGTTATGGACTTGGTAAGCAAACGAGGCATTTCCTTTGAACTTGTCAAGGAAGTATTCGATGACATGACGAGCGCAGGCGGTATGTTCTACAATATACAGGAGAAGCAGGGCAACACGCTTTTCGGTATGTGGGCGAAGCTGGGTGATGCGGCAAGTGTGATGTATGACAAGATAGGTCGCTCAGAAACAGTCAACAAAGGCATGAAAGAAACCATACAACTGCTTACCGATATGATGCGCAACTGGGAGGATGTTGGGCGTAACATAGCTGAGGTAGCTCTTGTACTTGGTGGATATAAGATAAAGCAAATGGCGGTTGCTAAAGCCACTGCTATAATGACAGCATTTAATAAAGCCGACATTGCCGTAAGACGTGAGTTCGCCGCAACCGTAATGATGAACAGCAAAGTGCTGCTCGGATTTAACAGAGCTTTGCTTGCTTGTGGTGTGAGTTCAGAAACAGCATTGGCTGCAACAAAGGCTTTGTCTGTTGGTATAGCAACATTGCGCTCTGTACTTGTTACCACAGGAATATGGGCGGTGGTATCAGCATTGGGATATGTAGCCGACAGACTAATATTCGTCAAGTCCAACGCAGAAAAAGCCGCAGAAGCGTTAAACAATGTATGGTCGGAGACACGAACACAACAAGACCAAAGTGTAAGGAATTTTGAATTTCTTGCAGATAAGGCGGTCAAGGCGGCAGCAGGTTCAAGGGAGCAGAAAGAAGCCTTAGAGGAGCTGCAAAGAACTTATAAGAGTATTTTGCCGCAGGAGGTTTTGGAGCTTGAATACCTCGAGAAACTGAAAGGCAATTATGGAAGCCTTACACAGGCTATCCGTGAGTATGTAGCCGAGCGGCAGAAGCAGAAAGGTATAGACGAGATAGCTGACGTTTATGGAGCAGAAAAGCGCAAGTACGAAAGTCAGCTTACAGACTTTTTCCGTGAGAGCGGACTCAGCGAGCAGGAAATCGCAAGATTTTGGGAGCGTTTCTATAAGATAGCAGGTGATAAGAGCAAGTCGTTGACGGATATTGTCGCCGATGCGTTGCAGTCGGCAGGTGTAAAGGGTTTTAGTTCAGATATGCTGCAAAAGGCTTTGCTCGGCAACCAAAATATGTTCAGCGAGTTCAATAAGGCTATGTTCAACAAACTTGGCATATCGTTTGGCGAGGTTGATAAAATAGACCTTTTGCACGATGCTATATTAGCTGAAAATCAAGCGTTGGAGCAGAATAGCGAAAGGGCAAAAGCTGCAACTGAAAGCACAAACGAGTTTTCGAAAAAACAAGAGGAAGCTGCTAACCGCTTAAAGAATGTGCGTTTTGTTACAGCAAGCGGTGCAAACATCGACCGTGATAGTGACTTGGGGCAGCAAATGCTAAAGAACTTTGAGATTAAGGATATGACGAATATGCTCAAAGACGGCTTTGAGCAGGCAGGCTTGGCTTGGGATAAGGAATATGGCAATTTCATAAAACACGTCAACGCAAAGACACCCGAATTGATAAGCAACCTCAATTTCAAGGCTATAACAGATGCGCTTATAAAGGCACTTGACAATCCCGAATTGTCGGAAGAGCAGCGAAAGTATCTGCAAAACTTGTTGTCGTTTGCGCAGAAATCACATCTACGGTATAACGAAATTATGCCGTCTGACCCCGTTGTGCGCACATGGCAGACACGGTTTAGGCAAATAGCGCAGTCGGTTGGCGGTTTCCGTCAGCAGTACAATCAGTATTTGATGAACGCAGGCGAGGATATGGAAACGTATAACAAACGCTTGAAAGATACGCTCGCAGACTTGAAAAACCGTGTAAAGGGACTTTTATATACACAAAAGGTTATTGCAAAGGCAGGTATCTTTGCAAAGGCTCTTTACGGAGTTTCGGTAGAAGAATTACAGAAAAACATTGACGAGACAAACAAGACGATAGATGTTATCGAAAAGACACTTGCAGAGCAGCCGGATTACAGCAAGAAAAAACCAAAAGGCGGCAAGAAAGACGACCCACGGTTGGGTTTCTTGCAGGAAATGGTCAGCACCCTAAAGCAGGTCAACAAGGAGTATGACGAGTTGGCGAAGAAAGAGGGTGTGACAAGAGCGTTGACAGATACGCAAAAGGTGTACGATGCTACGTTTAAGAATATGCAGTCTTTGGCGAAGAAATACAAATTTTCTTTGCCAAAACTTGACGTGCCTACAGATACCAAGTCACTTATGGACTATCTAAATAAAATCCGTGAGGCGATGAAGAAACTGCCTGAGTCGGATAAGGCAGTGTTGGCATTACAGGTGGATATTGACAAATTGGATATTGACGAGCAGCAGCGCAAAATCGAAGAGCAGCTGAAACGTTTGTCCGACAACGTATCACGCACAAAGACGGCACAGGAGTTCTACACTCGCATCTTGGGTACGACTGGTGATGTGGACTTGGCGATGAACGTAACTACGGCTATATATGGAGATGCAGGAACGGACGTGCAGGCGCAAATGGCAGAGTACGTTAAATCGTTGTTCGGACAGGTGGACGTAGAGATACCCATTAACATCATATCCGAGGACGGAACTATTGACTACACGGCAATGGAGAAGTACGTCAAGGAAAACGAAAAGATACTTGGCAAGAGTTACACCGAGCTATTGAAAATCGCCCGTGACGGACAGAAGGATATGGCAAAGACCTACGAGGGCTATCTGAAAGACTTGGAGGTGGCGAAGACGTTTGCCGACAAGAGGATTGAGCTGGCACGGAAAACTGCGGAGCAGATACGCGACATAGAGACGCAAAAGCTCCCACAGGCGGAGAAACAGCGCCTTATAGCAGGCTACAACGAGCGTGAGGCAAGGGAAGCCGCAAAGTTGGAGTACGAGGCTTTCAAGGACACGCCGCTGTATGTGCAGATGTTCGATGACTTGGAGAACGCAAGCAGTTCGGCACTCACTCGTATGCGTGACAAACTTGTTGCGCTCAAAGGTCAGTGGAAGAACCTCGACCCGAAAGACCTAAAGGAAATGCAGAGTCGGCTCAACGAGATAGAAAAGCAGATAGCAGCACAAAATCCGTTCAAGGCTCTTGCGGATGCGTACAAGAAGTACCGTGAACTACGCAAGTCGGGACGCACACAGAAAGGTGATGAAGCAATCGCAGACGAAGCGGAAAAGGCAAGACAGATAGCCAAGCAGCAAATGCTTGCAGACGATAAAGAATACCAAGACGCTTTAAGACAATACGGTGCTGAAAGCGATATAACAAAAGAAAAGAAAAAGCAAGCAGATATGAGCAAGGCAGCGTATGAAGCTGTCGAAAAATCCGCCAACGAAGCTCAAAATAATGCAGCAGAGTGGAAAGACGTTTCCGATAAAATCCGCAAGGCTCTTAGCAACTTAAAGAAATATCAAGAAGCACTCAATGACGCTTTTGGCGGTATTCGTGATATTATGGAGGCTTTTGGTACATCCGAGGAAGATATGCAGTTCTTTGATGATGTTGTGGGTGGTTTTAACAAGGTTGTAGATGCAGGCTTTAAGGCGGCGGACTCTGTGGCAAATATAGCTTCGGGAAATCCTCTGCAAATGGCGCAAGGTATCGGTCAAGGCATTTCCGCAATCGGTGGTCTTGTGTCGGGCGTTTCAGACCTCTTCTCCGCAGGCAAAGTCCGCAGAGCCAACAAGGAAATCAAGAAGCAGGCTGAAATCCTTACGCAACTTGAATACTCCTACGGACGCTTGCAGAAAGCGCAGGAGGAAGTGTTCGGAAGCGACTATATTCAGAACTACTATCAGCAGCATCAGAACTTGCAGGCGCAAATTGCCGCTAAAGAAAAGCAGATAGCGGCAGAGCGTAGCAAGGGTAAGAAAAAAGACAAGGAGGCTATCAAGCAGTGGGAGCAGCAAATCAAGGAGTTGGAAGATGAATTAGCCGATATGCAGAGCCACTTGTCGAAGTATTTCTTGGGCAGCGACATAACAGCAGCCGCAAGGGACTTTGCCTCATCGTGGCTTGACGCTAAGAAGTCCTTTGAAAGCACAACCGATGCGATGCGTGACAAGTTTAAGGATATGGTGCAGAATATGGTCATCGAGGCAATGGCAGGTGCGGTTATGAAGAACGCATTAGACCCATTCTATAAGGC
>NFZC01008577.1_pt1 | contig 13378 bp, 23 predicted proteins | sample 1095391 | NCBI WGS metagenome assembly NFZC01 (sample SAMN03609890, study PRJNA323583) | gut metagenome | isolation source: feces | host: Rattus norvegicus | place: Denmark: Riget | collected 2013
ACTTCTACAATTACTCCTGATTTGGTAATATTCTCCTCTTCTTCAATTTCGCCATTATCATTATTTTTATATTGAGGTTTTTGACCTCCTAAATCAATGATAAGTCTGCCAACCTTTTTAATACGTTGGAAAGGATTCTCAGCAAAAGGTTTTATGATAATATAATTACCAATAGGTCTAATCTCAGCTTTAGATGACATAGTAAATTCTTCAACAGCCTTCTCTAAAGCTTTAGCATGTTCTTCAAAACGATTTACATACTCATCTACTTGAGTATTAAACTTACTAATAGCTTCATTCTTTACTAAATCATCTGCCTGTTTTTCATTAACATTAAAGTGCATACCGCCACTTTCTAAGCCATTAATTGTCATGGCTAATTTTTCATTTTGATTAAAAATTGCTCTGTCTTTATTCATATTACCATTTATTTGCAGGACAATGTTCTTCTCTAACAGTAGTTTTTAATATTAAAGAACATCCACATATATCACAAAATTTATAATTATCTAATATTAGTTTATACTAACATTTTTCACATATTAACATTCTTTGTGTAGATAGCTTTTTATTATAGTTAAATATATAGTTATAAATGCCTATAAAAATGTGTTTAATCTTCATTGGCAAATTCTCCATAATACTCTTTAGCTGCTTTTTTACGAGCCTCAATAGCTTCTTCTATAGTATCATATCTTCCAAGACCTTTAGTTTTATTATTAATAGTTATTTGTGCACACCACTTTTTACCATTTATCTACTGGACAATGAGCATTTACAAGCCTAGTCTTATTTCGTAATAAGCATCCACAACCATTTTGATAACCTGGACGTGCATTTGTACTCACATCTCCCGTTTCTACATTTAACCATAATCTACTATTACACATTCCGCCTAGAGCGTTACTAAATAACGGACATCTATGACAGATTTTTAATCTAGCTTCAGAAATATCAGTATCTAACCCTAGGACTTCTTTAGCATGACCTTCTATAATCTAAGCAATAGGTAATTTCATATTAATATACAATAGGTTTACGTCTCGCTGCTTTTAATTGTTGTTTTTTCTTTTTATAATAATCAGCAAGCATACGTTTTACTTCATCTTTTCGATAAATACAATGATATAGAGTATTTTTCATATTATGATCATAATGATTAAGAATTAAATCTTTAATCACATATTCTGGATGTCTCTGCTGAAGCATAAATGCATAAGTAGAAAGTTGCATCTCATAATGACCATAATTACAATCCTCAATAGTGTTTAAAGGGTATTGCATCTTAGCGGTACCTCTAGTAACTGTATTAAATCCTCCTTTTAAGTCTATTTTTTCATTAGTATTATGGGTAGGAATCATAGTATACCCAAAACAATAAGTATGAGACGGGCTATCTACAGCAATACATTGAGTAGGTACTTCTTCGCAAGGTTCACAAGATTTAATAATCCTAAATGAACATTTATCCAATTTAGGTTTTTCTAAGTCTTGGTTTCTAGTTAAAAAGAAGTTAGTAGTCATGCTATTAAAACATACATTCCATTCTTTAAAGGATTTACCATTATATTTATTAATAGCATCAAATACAGTAGGTTTAACTCCTAAAGTTCCTAATAATTTTACTAGATCCTTATACTGCCACTCACTATCAGTATTCATAACATATCTATGTCTAGTAATATGATAGTAACCATCAGTATCCATAAGTCCTCTTAGTAAATCTAAACGCTGTTGATAAGAAGCTCTAAGATACATTTCAGGAATATGTTTATTATTAATAAGATTTAATTCCCTTAATTTACCAAGTATTCCTAGAATAGTTCTACTTTCAGTATTTTGTCTAGTAGGGTCATGTACTACATTATCTCCTAAAGTATATCCTCTTTTAATAATTTCATCCCATAATGGAGAATCTTTAGCCTGAGTTAACATTCCACAAGATTTTGAACCATCACCTAACCAAGCTCCTAAAACATAAGGATCTATAGGAAGTTCTTTATAAGGTAATTCTATAGGTTTTACATTAACTATCTTAGGTATTCTATTAGCAGGTTTTTTATCTAGACTATTTAACCAGTCTAAATATCCTGCTAATTCCTCAGTAGTTAATACTTGCTCCCGATAAGCTCCATGCCATCTACTAGATTTATTAGTGGAGAAGGATATTAACCATCTATGTTCACAATCTGCTATAATAGATTCTGAATTATCAAAAGTTATTTTATAGCAAGGGTTATGATGTACTTCAGATTTAATAGTTATATTACAAAGTTTACCATCCTTATCAAATACTTTATCTCCTACTTGCAATTCAGCCATAGTTTTAAATCCATTTTCAGTAGCTATAGGAGTGTCTAGAGGCAATCCTTTATGGTCTACAATAGTAATTTCATTACCATATTTAACCATTAAATCAATTTGTCCTGCTAAGTTTAAAACATTATCAGGAGTAGACCATGAAATTAAATATTCTGGATATACACCATTTTCTAAGTCTAGTTTAGTATATCCTTCTTTACATATAAATTTACCTCCTATTCCAAATTTCTGTAAAGGCTTATCATCCTTCATATTATAAAAAGAATGCTCTAATTGAGAATGGATTTTTGTTCCTCTCTCGCAGGACTCTATCTTTTTTTTATCCCAAGCATCTAGTATATTTTGTTGTTCCTTATTAAGGTCATTAATGTCTACAGAATAAGCCTCTAAAATTTCTTTAGTAATTCTGTGTGTATTAAGTAAAGTCTTTTTTAAATCTTTCCATACATCTGTATCTAGAATTTTTTCTAAAGCTTTGTACTTAGACCAAAAATCTGAATCAAAAGGTTGTGCATAACTTCCTATTAAGGTAGTTACTGAAATGTATTCTTTCTTTGGATTATTAATATCCCAATAAGCATGAGCAGAATCATTGAAAGCTACTCCATCATTTTCTTTATCAATCTTCATTGTCATTGTCATTTACAGTATCATCAAGTATTGTAGATAATCGTTGAATTTGTGGAGAAATAACTGTATTATAATAACCTAACTCATATTGTTTAGGCTATTTATACAAAACTACTATTATTCCTATAGGATTTCTAACTCCTTCTATAGGATAAAAAGCAGCTGAGTATGCTCCACTCTATTCTAACTTTTTATATAATCTAGGGAAAGTGTTTTTAATTTGAGAAAGACTATCAACTCTTAAATAAGCAGTATCATCAATTTTACTTAATTCTTCTTGATAATTAGTATACTATAAAGTTTGCCAATAATCTCCGACATACTCATCAGAATATGATTTTACACTTTCTCTTATACAATCTAAATAAATATAACTAAAACCCTGTAAGCTATGTTTAGTATTGTGATAACTTAATAGCAAAACATTACTACAATCAGGATCTTTTATTTTTATATTATCAATACACTAAGCTATATAAGGAGCTTGTTTAAATCCGTTATCTTCTTCTTTACGTAATTCTTCTTTCTATTGTTTCATAACATTAGAAAGAGTTTTTTCGTAATAACTTCTAGGAATTGGATTTAGTATAAATATTAATAATACAAAAATAACTATAGTTTTAGTTTCTGAAGTTAAATTGGAAATAAAATTCCATAATTTTTTTAAATAATCTAAAATAACCATTACAATTTTTTTCATATTACTATAAGTAATATTTATATATATGTTATCTATAATAACATTATTACTATATTTAATAGGCAAAGTTATTATTATTTTGTACTATTTAAGTATATATATAGGTTATTTATATTCAAAAGTATTTTAATCTTATTTATTACATTATGACTAATTCTGAATTACAAGAAAGAATTTGTTCTGCCTATTAGGATTTTAAGATTAAAAATCAGTTTAGTTTTATAAATAAACTAAAGAAGGGCGGATAGATAAAAGATAGAAAAGATATTATTCATATAAAAGATAAAAATAAGGGTAAGTTTACTGCCTCAGCTAAAGCAGCTGGAGAATCTGTATAGGAGCATGCTAAATCTGTATTAAATAATCCTAATACTACTCCTTTACAAAAACGTAGAGCTAATTTTGCTAGAAATGCCGCTAAATGGAAACATGCTAATGGAGGCACTATTCTTAAAATGTAGTTAGCAGGTAAGATGCCTGGAACTAGGAGTCAATATAATAATGTGACTTAGATATATCAAGCTTTAGTAGATAAAGGAGTTACCCCACAGGCAGCTTTAGATTTAACTAACCAAAAGGTTGCAGAAAAAGGTTGGACTGGATTCGCTACTGGAGATAATAAAAAATATTCTAATGCACAATCTTTTGCAGACCATTTAATTGATTGGCATAGTAGAATGTATCCAGACTCACTTAAAGCTTAGAATTTTTAGTAGTACTATGATGGAATACAAAAAAATGCTAAGTACATGTATAACTCTGAAAAAGGCTATAATGGTTACAGAAAAGATTTATTACTTACAAGACCTGGGGTAAAGAAAAGAATTAATTATTATAGAGCTACTAAAGGATTAGGACCGTTAGCTCTAGTTAATTTTAATTAGCCTAGTAATTATTCTAGTTATGCGTAAGAATAAGTATTATAAAGAAAATAAAAAGATTTTAAATGAACATAAAACACAATGTATAGTATGTGGTGAATCAGCTAAATGTTGTTTAGAATTTCATCATACTGGAGAAAAATTATTTAATATATCACAAGCTGTAAGTCATATACCTACAGATTTATTTATTAAAGAATTATCTCAAACAATTTGTGTTTGTAAGAATTGTCATTCTAAAATACATAATGGTTTGATAAAATTATGAGTGAATATTTTAAATATGAAGCTTTAGATATTCCTGCTACAGAAGTACTAAAAAGTAAAGGTTTAGATTTAGATTTTACTCCTAGACAATATTAGTATATTCCTGAATTAAATACTGGAGATTTTCATATTAAGGGTTTAAATTTAGATGGATATTTTTCTATTAATAAAGCTAAAGAGCCTAAGGAATATAAATCTACCTAGCTTAAATTAAACCATAATACACCTAGTAAAAATAAATAGGTACTAGAATAGACTTTAGATAAATATGGTATCACTGGAAACAAGAAAACTACTTTAATGAAAATAGCTTCTCTAGAATCAGGATTTAATTCTAAAGCCCAATCTAAAAATAGTTCTGCTGCTGGATATTTTTAGTTTATAGATAGTACTAGAAATAAATATTCTAATTTATCTAGAGAACAGTTTAAAAATAGTCCTGATGCACAAGTATTAGCCGCTTCACAATTATATGATGATAATGCAAGATTTTTAAGAAATAATGGTATAGCAGTTACTGGAGAAGCTATAGCAGCATCATGGTTAAATCCAAAATGGACTAAAAATTATTATAAGTATGGTATTGCAGGAGGCTCTGATGCTAATGGTACTAATGTTGCAAAATATATAAATAAATTTAGAAATGCCTGAAATTTTTGAAGAATTAGATCGTCAAGCAGATAAATGGGAACCTACCGCAGCAGCCATATCTTTAGGCAGTTTAGGATTAGGTGCAGGTATAAGTACTACCGCTGTAGGTGCTCCTATAGGAGGAATTATTGCTGGAGTAGGTTAGTTACCTTCTTTAGTTATAGATGGGTACCAAGCTGGTAGAGGTTGGTACAAGACTTTTAAAGAATCTCCAAATAATTTTGGAAGTGCCGTATGGAATACTTTAGAAACTGGAGCAGATATATTAGGAGCTAAATTTGCATCAGCTTTAGCTAAGGGAGGTTCTAATTTTCTTAGATCTAGCGTACACAAACCTGGTTATTACCCTAAACATCATTCTCCAAGAGTTAATGCTATGCGAAAGAGACAAGTCGACGTAGTATTAAATTAGTAGAAAAAAGGAGCTACTAAAAAATTAGCTAAAAAAGGAGTTCGCCCAAATCAAGGTTCATACTTTACATCTAAATTAAACTAGGAATTAAATAAACCTTATTTAGAGTAGGTAGCTAAAAGGAATACTATAATAGCAAATGACGTTACTAAATTAAGTCCTAAAATATAGTTACCTATTTAGATTATACCTAATATTATTGATATACATGCTAGAAATAAATAATATTTATAAATTTAATAAAAATAATAATGGATACATATACTTTGACAAAAAAGATTGAGGAACTACAAAGATTTTTAGATTTTATAAATGAGAGAGATAAGCAACTATGGGAAAGATATTTAATTAAATGCACCCAATTAAATGACAATATAGAATTATGAAAGTAATCATAAATAATATCTTACCTCCGAAAGGTTTTAAATGTATAAATTTATTTGGTATACTATTCTGTAGAAGAATACTAAATAAAATAGATATAAACCATGAAACTATTCATACTAAATAGATGCAAGAATTATTATATATATTCTTTTATTTATGGTATGTAATAGAATATTTAGTTAAATTAATTATATATAGAAATACTAAATTAGCTTATAGAAATATTTCTTTTGAAAGAGAAGCTTATTAGAATTAGTATAATTTAGATTATCTTAATAATAGAAAACATTATAGTTGGTTTAAGTATACTAAAACTAAGTAATGAAATAGTTTTTAATTAAATTAATAACAGCACATACTGGAATAAGTAGTAAAAGAGTATGTGGCATATTAGGATGGATAGTAAGTTTAATTATCCTAATATACTGTTCTATTAGTTAGATACAAGCACCAGATATGGTAGATACAGTTTTATATTGTTGTATGGGATTACTAGGTATAGATAGTATAACTAGTATATGGAAAAATAAAGTATAAATATGCCAAGAAGAATTAATGGAGAATATTATAATTATAGAATGCCCTTTGGAGGGAATTATTCGAATCCTTTAATATCTATATATAATACAATAATACATTCTATAGATGATAAAAATCCTTATTTAATTACTGGAATTGCTCCTAGTGGATCTATTAATAGAACTTCTAATTTTTTTAAATTTATTAATAGTAGTCCCGCAAAAACTAGTATTAAAAATTTTAGATTTAATTCTTAGTAGTTAGAATAGTTGGAATTATTAAGATAGAATGGAGTTATTACTAAAGGTATTACACCGGACCATTTAAATACTGCATTTAATTTAAGACAAAGATTAATAAAACAAACCGCTCCAAATAGTTATAATATGCATTATATTCCTGGAGTTACCAGTAGTAATTCAAAAATTGTGGGAATAGATAACCATAAAATTATAGGAGACATAGATTTGATAACTAATAATAAAACTGGATATAGCCATATAGGGATGGTTCGTAATTTATCTCAAGGAGTTAAAAAAGGAATACAAGAGCGTATGACTAATTCAGCTATTCAAGTAAATAAATCTTTAAATGGTAAGGGAGTAGTAAGTGGAGAAACATTACTGTCTCCAGAAAAAACATCTAAAATGTATCCTAAATATAAAGATAAAAAATTACTTGGAAATTTTGGGGAATGGCAATGGAATAAACATAATCCTAATATGCAAAACGTTGATAATGGATCTGTTTACTTACTTAAAACTGGAACTTACCAAACTCCAACAAAATCAATACTATTTAATCCTAATATTATAGATAGAAAAGGAACAATGCATATTGATTGGAATAATTTAGATATATTTAAAAGTTTAACTCCAATAATAGGAAGTGCTTATGTTTATAAGAAGAGTAGGAACATTAATAGATGAAAGTTTATATAGTAGATGTATTGATTTAAGTAAAGATTATTTTGATAAAGATTATTATAAATACCCTGAATTATAGCAATGGGCTGAAACTACTAGAAGATATATTATTCAGGTATGGAGATTACAAAATCAATTAAAATATTATAAAGATAATATAGACTTAAATAATTTTAAGAATTATAATCATTATAAATACGGAAAATCTCTTTTAGAGAGTTTTATAGGAAATGTTTTTGATTGGAAATTTATAGATTATTCCAATAATGTAACTTATACTCATAATATAAAACATAAATATGCCAATAGTAGATGAAAGTAAACAAAATAAAGGAGTAAATAATAATACTCGGAATAAATAGATGGCTATAGATATGGAATATTATAATAGACTAAATCATCCTAGGTTTAAATCTCCATATCTTGGTGCTAAGTATTAGTAGAGAGTTATTCCCGTTAGAACTTTAAATGGGGTACAAGATGTATTTGTAGATAATAGAGGGACTATAAAATAGGGAGGACATACTCATTCTAAATTATATAATTATAGTAATAAGAATAGAACCCATCCTATAAAAGGAGCTTATGCTAGAGAAGTAGATAGTTGGAATAATAATACTAGTCCTATTAAAGCATTAGTTAATTCAGGAATAGGTTATGCTTTAGCTCCAGCCGCTTAGGCAGTATATGATTATACTAAAGGTACTTTAGATATATCTAAGAATCCAACTAAAGCTAGTAATTATTTAGTAATGCTTCCTGCAATAGGATATGCTGTAAAAGCTCCTTTAAAACGTGGAGTAGAAGTAGCTATGAGAACTTCTAATAATGCGAATCCTATAGAAGACATAGTATATAATATGCATAAGGCAAGTCCTAAAAAGCATGCTGGAGTATTTTCTTATATATCAACTGGTGTAGGTTACAATACCTATGCTCCTGAAGCATATACTGGATTTTAGAAAGCAGCTAAAGGTAATGATATGATTGATGCTTATTTATATAATAAAACTATAAATCCTTCTTATGGAGTAAGAAAGATAAATGTAGATTATGGTCCACATGAAAATTATATAAGAAAGATATATCCTTATAAAGATATTCCTGTATATGAAAATACAGAAACTTTAGATTTCTTTACTAAGAAACCTATGTAGAAAGCTTCTAATATAACTAATAAAACTCCTTGGAAAGGTGCTAATAATAATCTAGACTTTGGAGATAATGGAGTTGATGCTGCTGGACATTTAGTTTAGAAAGGAATATCTAATGGTAAGAAAGTATATAGAGCACAAGATATTTGGAAGTTTAATCCTGATGAATATAAGTAGAAATGGAGTTCGTATGATTTAGACAGTAAAGCTGTATTAGGATTAAAAATATTAGATAAGTTAGGAACTCCAGTAATAGTAAGAACACCATGGCTGTATAGGTAATTACTAACAATGATTCAATATATGATTATTGGTATGAAGATGGGTAGTTGTATGGTAGAAGAAAATCAAATAAAGTCCCTTTTAAAATTAATTCTGATAAAGCTAATAGTATAATATTTCCATAGGTTTAGGCTAAAGGAGTAGATCCTACTAAACCAACATCTACCTTAGTATACCATCCTGCAAAATATAAAGAAATGCCCACTGCTAAAAAAATATCTATTCCTAAATAGGAAGAAGAAACAATATGGGAACGTGGTAAATAGTTGATTAATTTAGTAGGAAATGGATTAAGTAGAAAACTATAGTTATTTTTTGATTCAGAACCTGAGCATACTAGTAAAAGAATTAAAATTTCTAATAAAAAAGTAACTAAAAATAAGAGGAGAGAAAATTTAGAAATAGAAATATCTCCAAATAGTTATACTATAAATGATACTACTAAAATAAACTCTAGAAGATATCGTATACCAGAATCCATAAATTTAACAAAGCATACTTTTGGTTATAGAAATAGAGGTGATTATACTCCTATAAATAGTGTAGCAGCTCCTATTACTGCTTTTTCTAATTTCAAATCTAAAGAAAGCATATCTCCTAATAATTAGAATTATATAGGTATAGATTCTATTGGTAAATTTGTTTTTGGTAAATATTCAGATATTCCTAATGGAAGTATGATTTCTCCAACATTTAAAAATACAGTTACTGGTTTCAAAACAGATTCTAAAGATAATGTATTATTCATGGAAAGTAATTCTAAGGGTTCTAGAAAAAGTCCTATATTAAATGCCATAGTAAATGGTAAATCAGTAAATAACAGACTAAATTTCTTAGCTAATAATAATAGAACTGATGAATATGGTTCTATAGCTGGAGGAAGAATAATTATATAGGCTGGTAAAGAAGTTCGTTTAGTTTCTGGAAGTATAGATAATATTAGAGATGAGATAGAAGCTATGAAATCTAGAAACAATGTTAAAACAGTAGATTTATATACTTTAGATAATGGTACTTATCATTCAGGATTAAGAACTTTTGATAAAATATTTACTAGAGATGACTTACTAAAATATGATGCTCAAAATACGGGCGGAGGAAATTTTTTATATATAAAATAATTAAAACCACAATAGCCGAAGTTTCTCAAATGAGAAGCCTCGGCTATTTTTTTAAATTAATAAATATCCATCCCCAAATATTTATTAATAAGTAACAGATAATTCATTTAACTTATCACAAAAGTCAAGAGTTAATTGATTATCTTGTAAATCATTATCTTCTATAGTATCAATAATCTACTGTACTTCATTAAGTACTTTGTTCATTTTAGACTTTAAGTCTTTTAATTCTTTGTTAGTCATTAATCAATTTTTATATAACCATTAACATCTAGATTATCATATATAGAAGTCATTGTATATCCTGTAATTGGATTTCTATAATGATATTTTTTAATTTCAATATCTTCTTCTGAATTAGAATTTATATTTTGGTTGTCTTTAATCCATTGGTCTAAATCAGCTTCTGTTCCATTCTCTAATTGAAATAGAATCTTAGGTTCTGATTTTAATCGTTTTAATTTTTTAGTAAGATTAGTTGTTTTTAAAATCTTACCATTTAATTCATAAATTGCTGCTATCATTTGAAGATTATGTTTTAAAGTAGAATTAGCATTATCCGAATAGCACCACGTGGAGGTTTCTACTTACGCTATTCTTCTCCCACAAGGATTCGAACCCTGACTAAAAGATTTCATACTACTCTTACTTTTACATAAGCCATCCTATTAGGATGTTGTAGTCTGGACTATTTCTTCATCTACTAGAGATGCTTCCCTGTATAGTCTCTACGCCATTTATAACTTTTATAAGTTAATTTAGTAAGTCCTCGCCAAAGAATATATTACTATATTCGAGGTTTCGGTTTATTAGGGGAAGAGTTCCAATATATGTCGCCATATAAAGCTCCTTATTTCAAGAGTCTTCTGTGCTAACCATTACACCATAGGAGAATATTATCTTATAAATAACTACTAACACTAAAAGGATTTTCAGTAGAAGTAGTTTTATTATTATTAGTGTCTATTGTAATAAGTCCGTTATGAGGTATATCTTTTAAACCTTTTATAACCATATTATCTATAGTTAATTTAGGTCCATTAATAATATTTACTAGTTCTATTAATTGAGATACTGTAAGATTAGGAACTATCTTATTAATTTTTTGTAATGTTGCTATCATTTAAAAAATCCACTATATGTTTAAATTCTTGTTTATATTTTTTATATTTAGAATTATATAAATTAGAAGAAAAATCTTCTAAAGATATATCTGAGATAATTCCAAATATTAAACAAGCATTGTTAAATGTTTCATCATCTAATTTACTACAATATTCTTCAAATTCATCTACCTGTTTAGTCATAGTTATATGAATTACATTATCAATAACCTATAAATTTATATTATACTAATCAGGAAGGTCTTTAATACTTTGTATTAGTTGTTCTTTATTCATTTAATATTTCTTTTTGATTACACGAGTAATATAGTCGAGGTATGGAATATTAAAAGTTAATTTTTGTAAAAGTTAATATTCTAAGATTTTTAAATTAAAATTTTAAAAATTCAATTATTAAATAAACTTATACTCAATTATATTTTTTATAATTTGAGTTCTATCAGATATTTTACCTTTAAAAAAGTATTCAGGATTTAAATAATAAACAGCTTTATATCTAGAATCTTTTAATAACATCTTTTTCTTTACTAAAGAAGTAATAGTATTACGTATAGTTCCAGCAGCTAAGTTAGTTTTAATTTTAATAGTATCTCTAAGTTCTTCATCTAAAGAAATCTTATTTCCTGGAAGTGCCCTATCTTTATCTTCATAATAATTAGAAGTATACCATAAAACAGCTAATACATTAGACTCTGCTTTAGATAACTTATAAAATTCTTCATTATCTCTTAAATATATCTGGCAGAATTGTTCAGCACTAACAGTTTTAATAGTTTTAACTTCAGCTGATAATATCTCTCCACCCACTCCAACTTTAATTGATTCTATTTGTTTCATATTAACATTTGTTTTAATTAAAATTAATTTATTCATTTTTTATATGATTCAAAATAAATTCACAAAAATTATGTCACAAAAATTATGAATAGAACAAATGTAGAAATGAATGAAGTGAATCCTCCAATGAATAGAATGAATCTGTGAGTGCATAAAAAATTTTTAAGTGCCTGATAATCAAGGAGTTATGAAAATACTCTTCTTATCTTATATGGTGAAAAATATTTTACATTTTTAAAATTTTAAAATTTTTAAGGTTACTTTATATATTCCCCCCCCGTTATTTTTTAGGAACTGTTACATTAATGGCTTTATTGAAGTAGTTAATTTTTAAATTAAATTTAGTTATTCGTTCGGGTGTTCACTGCCCCTTAGAGCCCCCCACATATTTGGAGTAAAAACCAAACAAAAATTATTAACAAATTTTAAAACAATTTAATTATGAAGATTTCAGTTAAGAATGGCGGTAATTTGACACTTCGTCAAGTGTCGATGGGCGCAGCAGCCGTACAGGCAGCGCTCGATGGTAAAGCTACAGGTATCCGGTTTAGCTTCACTGATGATACATCAGTGTCAGCTAGTGAACAACCAATGCCAGGTGATGTCATGCGTGGCATAGCTGCCTCAAAGGCAGTTGTTGCCATTATGGCTAATGTTACTATAGATGGCTTGGATGGTACAAGAACCATCAACTGCAACCGAGTTCTGGCTATGTTGGCACCTGGAGCGGCTGATGTTGATGACGCCGTTAAAATCATCAACGAGAAAGGTTTTAAAGGGTTTACTTGTGACATTGAAACTCTTGATAACTATGGTGGAGCGAAACGTTTCACAAATGTAGTTGGTACTAAGTAACCAAAAGGGGAGAGAGTAATCTCTCTCCTTTAAAATTTTTTTTATAAATTTCTTTGTATTTTTTGTAATGTACAAGACTATTAAAGGAGTTTATGGAAAAAATAGGCTTGTTGACTTAGAAACTTTAGAATTCTACAATGTTCAACTTCCGACACAAATTGTTGGAATTTTTATGTTGTTGATTGAGAATGATAAAGTTATCGTGGTCAAATATGCTGTTTGGAGAAAAGAATGGGAATGGTGGGGGATAAGTTGGGAATGGGTAAGGAAGGTGAGTTATTTGTATGGGCTGGTATGAGTTTGTGTGCAC
>NFZC01015103.1_pt1 | contig 13329 bp, 20 predicted proteins | sample 1095391 | NCBI WGS metagenome assembly NFZC01 (sample SAMN03609890, study PRJNA323583) | gut metagenome | isolation source: feces | host: Rattus norvegicus | place: Denmark: Riget | collected 2013
TCTGCAACGTCTTCGTATCCAGCCCCAATAAGGATGATTTCTTTATCAAACCATTTACGGTATTTAGAAACACATTCCTCAAATTGCTGCCAACTAAGCACTCTCTCTTCTCCTAAAGTATGGAAATCAATAGCAGCTCCAGTTAAGCGAATAGAGGTTGCGAGACCGCCAAGAAGCTCTCTGTTATGCACAATAACAACCTCTTTATCACTTTTCTTGTTTCCAAGAATTTCAAGCAATCTTTCAGTTGTATCTGGAAGAGTAGAAGAAACAACAGGAGTTACTTCCATAACGGGAGTAACTTCCTGTGCTTCATATTTCTTTTCTAATTCTTCGTTTTTCTTCTTCTGTTCATCAAGCTCGTTCTTAAGAGAGCTAATAGTCTCTTTCATAGAGGCGAGCATTTCCATGAACTGTGCAGTCATATCGTTTGCATTATTAGTTTCAGCGGAAGGAGCCTCGGTTTGGGCTACTACTTCCTCAGTTACTTTCTTATTTCTATTTACAGCCATTTTAAATGTCTCCTTTTAAACCTTTTAAACTTATTTATAATTATTAAACGGTATGTTTTGACAATGTTTTATATATCTTTCGTATTTTCTATTTAAAGAAAACTAACTATCTTTATACAACACGTCTAAAAATTTCTCTACCCCGTCTTTAGCGCAAACTTCAAGAGAAAATATTTCAGAATTTTTTCTTTGATATAGGTGCGAAAAATTAGTCTCTTCATCAATAAAATTTTGAATTTGCCTAACAAACTCATAATTACCGACTAAAGAAACTTTTGTTCTACCCCTTGAAGAAGTTATACATCCATCTCCATCAAAGTACCGTCTAATAAAGTGCCTAATTAACTCTTTAGATAAAAAAGATGGAAAAATCAAGTGTAAAGTCTTTCTTTGAAAAACTCCCCATTTGTTTAAATCCTTACAAATTTTAACACTATCTATTACTAAAGTTGAAGTTGGTTTTCCAAAATAACTCGTTCCTTTTATAATTCTACCCTCTTTTTGTCTTATAGGAGCGTTGGTTTTTAATAAATTTTTAATTTTAATTAAAATATCTTCGTCTATAGAAGATACTGTAATTTTTAACTAACTGTTATTTTTTGTAATACATCCATCTGCATACAAAAAACCTAACACATAAGATTTTTCCTCAGAATCAATATTCTCAAAAACCGATTCGTCCAAAGTATATTTTCTTTTTGGAGAGCCCTTTCGAATTGACCCAACACCATTTTCTTTTAAAAAAGAGGAAATGGTGCGAGGGTCTGCTTTATAAAAAGAAGATAATTCTTTAATAGAATTCCGATTTTGATATTTATTCAGAATATCTTCTTTGTAAGGATTAAGAAGCTATTCTTTTGTGATTTTTCCCCTTTTCATTTTTTTAAATTAGTTTAACTGAATAGCCCGGAATTTGCTACCAACCACAGCATCCATACCCATACGCATATCAACAATGAAACCGTAGGCATGGTCAGCGGCAAACATAGCGTCCTTCTCAACAGACACGGTTTGACCTTCAAAAACAACCTTGATTGGCTTATTCATGCCAAGAGGCAGCATATAGATAATATCATCAGGCAGAACCACTTCAGGAGTACCATTGATAGTATTAGGAACAAGAGCGTTGCCCAATTCAATCATAGGAACGTTCTTATAATCAGGCAAGAAACCAGTCTTAACGATGGCAGAATTTTCATCATAACGGAAGCCCTTAGTGCTGTCGGGAAGGACAGAAGCCAGAGCAATAGAAGTACCAAGAGCGTAAACATCAGCACCACCGTTAGCAAGCTTAATGTTACGAGCGGTCTTTAACCAGTTTTCATCGGTCAGACCGTTAGCGATATAACCAGCAATACCATCCTTGTTAGCAGTGGTAACATTATTGTTATTGGTAATAACATCAGCCATGACCTTAGCCAGACGAGCCTGAATATAAGCAGCGAAAGAGGCACCAATCTTAGCAATCAGTTTACCCCAATCGAGTTTGTTAGAAGCAACGTGATACCAGTCAACATACAGAGCAACCTGTTCACGCTTGGCGGTCACAGTGTACTCAGTGTTAGAAGCAGTCTGAACACCACCACGAGCAATGCCTTCAGCAAGGCTGGAAACAATGAACAGTTCATTGCTATCCACAGTGTATTTAGCGTTATTAGTGTGTTTTTAATTTACTTGTTTTGTTTCCAAATAAGCGTAACACTTATTTCTTTTTCTATTTAAATATAAGTCAGCATCCTTATAAATAAGATTAATAAATTTAGGTAGTTCTTTATTATTTCCAGAACGGACAACTTTATTCTTTTCACTTTTCCGAAGTGGTTGATTTATATGAAAATGTATATTTTGAGTTTCTAAATAATCTACCAATCCATTGCAGAATTGAGTTGAGGACATAAGTGTTATTTGAAACCTTGGCCTACCTTTATCAGTGGTACTACAAGCACATCCATCTCCATCAAAATACCCTCTTACAAAATGAGGAATTAAATCTTCTCTTAAAAAATCTGGAAAATCAATAGTAAAAGTTTTATTTTGTGTTAAACCCCATTTTTCTAAAGCCTCGCATATATGTTTAGAAGCCATAGTTAAAATTAACATATGTCTTTCAGTTCCATCATTTTTATTAATATACTCAGATTCAAACAATGGTTTATTACTTCCAACTTCTTCACTTATTTTTTCTAAAATTTCTCTATCCTCTTTCGATAAAGATAACACAATAGAATTATTAATTCTATTATTATATCCATCAGCATAAAGAAACCCTAAAATATAAGCTTTGTTAGGAGTGTCTATTTCATCAAAATAACTTTCATTTAAAGTATATTTTCTTTTAGATTCCGAAATAGATTTCTGAATCCCATGTTTCTTCAAAATATAATTAATCTAATATCTTTTACTATTAAATTGTTCTCCTATTTGAGATGGTGTTAAATCATCTTCCAAATACATTTTCTCAATTTCAGAAAAATGCTCTTCCAATTCTAAATAATTCATTTATTCACCTTTTATCTTCAAGTAAATTAAAAAACTGTTAAATAAGAGTCGTTAATTCTTATCAACCTTGTGCTGTCAAGGTTCTCATATTTTCATATGAGCTCAGACTATATCATCATCCTTATATTTTAACATACTATTTAATGTTTATCAATAGTAATTATAAGGAGTCGCTCGTTTCGAATCACTTGATTCTACTCTCCTCAAGGGAGATAGTCTTTGAACAGTATCCTATTCGGATATATGCTGCTGAAGACCCATTTCATACACATGATACTTAGGATTTAACCATATATCATCCGATTAATTTTTTCTACTTTCGTAACATTCGCACTTAGACTTATTTCATTCTTATGCTGTAGTTTAATCGGCTTTAGGGATTGCCAGCAATTGATGCGATATGGGCATCAATATAAATATTAATGCGCTACATACCGATTACTCGATATGCGGAGACTGCCATTACGCTACTCCAAAACCAACCTGAACGACATCATACAGTTGCTCATAACCCATAGCAGCAACAGTAGGAACAACAGGGGTAATAGCACCAGCCATGATAGTATCGAAAGTCTCAAGGAAACCAGTCTTCTTATACACCATGGGGCTCTTAATCATTTCCATGCCAGTCCAAGTCATGCCACCCTGCTCAACGCAATACTGCATGAACTTAGCAGAGAACTCACTATTAGCGTCTTGATATTCAGCAGTGTTAGCCTTACCCTCAAGAGCCTTCTCGGACAAAGTAACCAAAGATTCAACGAGACCGTCTGCAACGTCTTCGTTGAACTTGTTATAACTAAAAATCTGTTTCATAATTATATATATCCTCCTTTTAGGTTATAGAATCTTCTATTAGATAGACAGAACGGTGCAGAAATACTTCTTGCTGTCATTGACCTGACCCATAATCTTGTTGGTCTCATACTCAACCTTAACAGCAAAACCAGCGCCCTCAGCACCAGCCTTAAAACGACCGTCAGTATCGGGAACATACACATTACCAGCGGTAGGAGCGGCAGTAAAGTTCTCGTCACCAAGGAAGAACTCGTCACCAATCTGAGGAACACGCACACGAGTCAGAGCGCCAGCGGGGACAGGAAGACCAGCAACCTTAATGCTAAGGCCCTTGTAGTTCACACCAACGACATCGCTCTCAGACACGCCAACATAGTCAACAATACCATAACGCTTGCCAGCCTCATAGCCAGCTTCGATAGTACGAGTATTCATGTCCTTCAGGTTCTTATAAACCTCATGGTCAACCAAATCGCCAACCTTAACAACAGCACCGTCAAACAGTTCATTCTCGCACTTACCACTGACAAGATAGGATTTAACATCTTCACTTGCCATCAAAATCTTTTCAAAAAGTTTCATAGTAGAATTTTCCTCCTATATTAAATCCTTCTCAGGCGTTGAACCAAATTTTTCAATTCCTGAGCGTTAGTTAAAGTCTCCTCAACAACACCATTGTTCTGAGACTTGTTAATAGAAACAGAGAAAGTCTCTGCTTTTTTAGCTTTGCTCATTTTTCTCTGAGCATACAAAGCGTCAGCAAGGCTGTGTTCAACAGCACTCTGAACGTCTTCGTTAGAAGAATAAGCGCCATTCTTGCAACTCTCAGAGAAAGTAGCTTTAATAGCGGAATTATTTTCAGCAGTCAAATCCTCTTCTGCATCAATCAAAGAGCAAGCGAAAGCATAGAATTCATCGTTCTGCTTTGCCGTAAACTGAGCAAAAAGAGCATCATATTTGGCCTGAAGGTCGTTAAACTTAGCGTAAAGTTCATCGGCGGTAAGATTTTCCTCACCAACGGCATAAACACCAGTACCCTTAAGGCTACCATCATCATGTTCTTTCATAATATCAGTTTTAATATCAGCAATAGAGTTTTCCTTTTCACCCTTTTCGCTACCATCAATAGTAACGTGAGCATCGGGAGTAGCGATAGTAGCATCAGAAGCCATTTCTTCCTTATTTTCTGCGTTTTCTTCTGCGCTCATATTGCACTCGTCCTCTTTATTTTCCTCAGCGGATTCGTTTTCTTTACCGCCTTCGTTATCAGGTTCTTCATTAGAATCGTTATCATCTTCCTCGGCACAATTCTCACAGCCCTCAGCAGACTCGACCCTCTTCTCGCCATCATTTTCGGGGACTTCTTTATGTTCATCTGCTGACTCGCAAATAGTTTCAGCGCTTTCGTTTTCACAACCAGCGCAACCATCAGGATGTTCATCAGACTCACACTCTTTATTTTCTTCGGAGCACTCTTCTTTATTCTCAGCGGACTCTTCCTTTTTATCATCACAGGCTTCAGTCTCCTGATTATCAGTGGAGCACTCTTCCTTATTCTCCTCAACAGACTCGGTTTCTTTGTTATCTTCGTCCTTGACATCATCTGCCTTTTCCTCAGAAAACTCCTTCCAAGAGCGAACAACTTTTACCGCCTCGTCCATGTTAACATTAGCGTTCACATGACCTTCAGCATCTTCAGTAAAAGAATAAGGAACCTTGTAGGCAACCTTTTTCTCTTGATTAAAGCAATACACATAAGTTTCATCCAAATCAGAAGCCCATGTATTTTCGCCAAGAGCACTGTTAAGAAGAGCCATTTTTTCTTCGTAAGTCATTTCTTGAGACTCCTCCTCTCCATGTTCCATTGTAATTTCATCTACTTTTTCATTTTTGACAATTTCATCTGAATCATCAGCGAAAGAGTCTTTATTATTTTTAATATCGTTTTCATCCAAAGCGAAGTCAAAATTATTATTGTCTAATCCCTTGTAAGCAAAAGACAGACATTTTTCTTGCTTTTGATAGAAAGCGTCATTAACTTTATCAAGAATCGTTAAATGGGCATTAGGAATGGCCTCGGTCACATCTTCACCAAGCAAGGAGAAACCGTCAAAGGTAAATTTATCAATAATTTCGACACCATTTTCATCTTCATGGCTTTCAATAACTTCGACCTCTACAGAAATTTTCTTTCTTTTATCCTTAAGAAGTCTTTTGACCTGACGATAACAATATTTTGCCCATAAGACGCAAGTAAAATGAACCCAAGTTTGTCCATTCAACTCAACCACTTCAACAAGGTCTTCGTTTCTAATAACGCCAAGAGGCACTTCGCATCTACCGTTAGTAAAATCGAAATAATCCTGTTGCAACTCGTTATCCCATCTCAATTCCATTTCATGAGCCTTAAAATCATTTTTACCGACATTAAAAGCACCCAAAGCTGGTTTATTATAAAAAGATGGGAGAGCATCCCTCAAAGAGTTTGGAGTAAAATGACTATTGTTTCTATTAGGATAAATATCTGAAATAGCGTAAACATCAATAGCAACAAAGTCATTTCTCAGCACATTCTTAATACGCAAATTTTGAGGAGAAAGTTCAAATTTAAGAACTTTATTTTCTTTCAATAATATCTTCCTCCTTTCTTTATTGATAGAACATCAACCCGCATTGTTCGTTTCCTCAACGGGAGTCCATTCACAGGAATTTCAGTAAGAGTCTGGTTAAGTAGTAGAAAAAGCCATAACTCTGTTATCCCAAAGTTCATTTTTCTCAACGAAAGTATTAGGGATAAGATTATTTGTATTGATGTAATCTAACAATTCGGAAGATGGTTCAAACCATTCTCCATTTTGTCTTAATTTATATTTAATAAAGGAACGATGTAAATTTGCTTCAGTTTCTTTCGTTCCATTTATATACCCAAGCAAAAACAACTATTGGTCTGAGCCAGTATTTAATTGTTTAAGCCTACGTTTAACATTATTAGTATAACCAATTTTAATATTAAATCCATTAGTTATAAAATACACAAATCCCTCTGTATTTTGATTTGTTTTATTATTCATCAAATAAAAGTAAACTCCTCAAAATCAATATCGAATTTATATGTTCTCCCACCTTCGTAGTAATCCTTAGCCTTAGACCTCCAAATATCGCATTGATGCAGGAGAACGCTTGCGTAACGAGCCATTTCTTCAAGTTCAATTACAAACACTTTACAATCCTTGTTATAATCAAGAAATTCGATTGTATTAAGAAGTCCTTGTTTAACATTATTCATAGTATTGTAAGCATCCTCAAATAAAACAACAATGTTTTCATAATCGGAAGAATCCTGAGACAAAGCTCCACGAATAGGTCTAACCCCCTCGTTAACCATAATTTCGCTTAACTTATCTGCCATTTTATCACCGGGGAACAAATGAGCGAATTTTTTATGGAAAATATCGGAAGCAGAATGGCAATCCAACTCGCAATCAAGGGCATAAGCCATATTATCGCAAGCGGAGTTAGATTGGAAGAAAAGAGTTAAGAGACCATTCAAAGAATCTCTAACATTTTCATCAAAATTATTTTTAACCATAGTTTCACCTTACTTATTATTTAGATAAATTACCTATATCTCTTTTAATTTCTTCGATGTCTGCTTTTTCTTCTTTAATTTGTTCAAAAGCTATACCCATATTCTTCTCAAGCTCGTAAGTACGAGTAATCAAATTATTATGAGCGTTGACTTTTTGTTCCAGTTGGCTAAGTCGATAATTAGTTAACTTAGCCGTTGCTAAAATTCCTCCGATGGAACCAATACAGGTTCCAACAAAAGAAATAATAGCAATAACTATACTTGAGTCCAAATTCTCTACCTCCTTTACTTTATGATGAAAGGGGATAGCTTTAAATTGAGAATCAGTCAACTGGGGACGGATTCTTCAATAAAGTCTCCATCCTCGTTCTTAATGAACTTCAACCCTTGATGACACTCTTTACAGATAAAAAATTTTTGGTCTGGGGAGGTCATAAATTTACGATTGACCTCTTGCAGAGTGCTATTTACATCATAAGGGTTGTGATTACACTTACACGGCTTTTTCTTATTCTTACCAAAATAAGCGCTAATAGTTTTAAAAATTTTCATACCTTTAAACCCTTTATAGTAAATATATTAAACATCAAGACTTTCTTGATGGAAAGAATTTGAGAACTCCTTAATATCTGAAACGTTGGTTCCCGCATCGGCAGAAGCAGCAGTATTATCGTTCTCGATTTCGCTATCACTCAATTTAGGTCTACCGACTGAATTTTTAATATCGGATTCAGAAGAAGATTTAGTTGTAGTGGTAGTGGTTTTAGTTTTAGCGACAATTAAAGCCTGTTTTTGAGCTTTTTCTGTCATTTCCGTATCATTAACTTTAATAACTTTTATATCATAAGCCTTCAAGTAATTTTGTGAAGCCACATAATCCTCGATAGACATATCATTAGCAGAAAGAAGTTTAGGAAGGAATCCTTCCAAACCAGAAACTACTTGTTCTCTTAATATTTTAATATCCTCACGAATATTAAAAATATCGCCCCAAAGATGGACTTCCCACTTATATTTCAAGCCGAAGTTATTTTCAAGCATTTCATTCAAGAAGTTTTCATATTGTCTTGTAAGATAATCAACTCTTGCAGCTTGAATCATTTGTTGAGCTTTAACAGAAGCGATAGAAGGTTTATCTGTAATACTCATAAGAGCGGCGTTACCAGAAGTAGCAACCAAATCTCTTGTACGGTCATAGATAATATCCATAGCTTCTGGCTAATTCTCCAAAGTATGAAGTTCAAATTCTTGAAGTGGAGCGAAGAAAGGCATAATATTTCCAGACACATTTTGAGCAAATAAATCTTGGAATCCCATAGCGGTATCTACTGAAACTGCGGTAGAATCCTACCGAGCCTTAGCGTCCTTAACCAGCGGAATTTCAGCAGTTAAAATGCTGTTAACGCCCTTACTTAACAAACTGGCTTGCAACCATTTATAGTTATCCAAATCAGACAAATCATCAAACAATCCCAAAAAATCTGGGAACATATTAGCATGACTACCATCAAAATAGAAAGTATAACACAAATCTTGAGGGAGCGGAACCCAGTACATATAGTTTCCATTCTTATTTTCAAGAATGTGACCAGCGGGAAGTTTAGCACGAGGGTTAAACTTTACTTTTTCCTTTTTATCCATGGTAACGACACCTGTTGCCAACATCTCTTCCCAAGCATCCTGAATAAATTTAGGATATTGAGAAATATCGTAAGCTGGCTGAAGGAAAATTACCATATTAAAACTTGCTCCAAATTGTTGTTTACTTCCAAAGCTTGTAAGTTTCACCATATCTGGGTTAAGCTTTTGTAAAACAAAGAAATTAACTGTATCCTTATCATAACTAATACGAGGAAGATAACTACTTTTTCCTTCCAAGCTAACCTGAGTAGTAACAGTTCGCAAAGTCAAGCTTGGCTTAAACTTCTTTATAATTTGGTCAACTTTTTTACTTTCCTTTTTAAAAGCATCGGTTTTAGTATCATCTTCACTTGCGTCAATTGGAGTTACATACCATTTATAAAGAGGAGTATCTCTATTAAGTTTAACAAGAATATTGTACACATAGTTAGTATAATACAAATACATACTGAGACTTTGCAAAGTTAATTCTGAATTTTCAGGGTTGGCTAAAGCCCGTTGCAATTCTTCCTGTTGGACTTTACGAGGTTTAGAGTTAGCTTGTTTAATTCTGTAATTTTGTACAAAAGGATTGTTAAGCTGTGACCAAGCCTGATTCCAAGCGGAAACGATATTAGAATAACCAGTGTCAGCATATTCTTTAAAAACAGAAGCCCATCGTTGCTGAACCATTTGTTCGGAAATTTGAATGTCACGATATTTTTGCTGTTCGACATCAGAAGATTCGGTCATAGTGACCATTTTCTTTTCTTCGTTTTTAACAATGGGTTCTTCAACTTGTTTCTTGGGTCTTCCTCTGCGTTTTTGTTCTGCCATTCTTTTCCTCCTCTCTATTATTTTTTAAAGCTTCTTCTTTACGAGAAGCTAAGATACGTTCACAAACATCTAAGGCGGACATGGTGCATTTCAATCTTTCTTGTTGTTCAACCTCAAAGCGTTGTTTATCCAAATCGACAAAAATATCTCTACACCATTTTATAATATTAGGATTTTCTTTTCCCAAATTATATTCATTTATTTCTTTTACAACGAAAAATTTAGCTGGTTTCAAAGCAGCTTTTAAAGTTTTATCTATTAACTAACGGTCAGACCATTTTCGTAATGCCACGAACAAACTTTCATCGCAATAAATAAATTCAAAGATAGAAGTTAGTTTATCGAGCATTTTTTCGAAATCGACCTCATCAAAATTTCCCACAATCTTAAAAATCATTGTGCAAATCTCCTATAAATTCAAATTATGTATGTTCTATAACGACTATCATTTTTAATGACAATAGAATCCAGATAAAGTGATAATCACTAACAGCATACATAGAGACAGAAACCTTTTTTGTGAACATTGTGTAAACAAAGTAATAATCGCTTGACAAAATTTGTGCAATTTGCTATAGTTAGGTCAAACCCAGCGAGGAAGACACCCAAATAAAATGAAACTTTTATTAAGGAGAAATTAATTATGAATTATGGCTACATTCGAGTCTCTACTGACAAACAAACTGTCGAAAATCAGCGTTACGAAATCTCTAAATTCGCAAAAGCACACGGTATTGTAATTAACGGATGGATTGAAGAAACCGTTTCTGGTACTAAGGCTCCAGACAAGCGTAAATTAGGAGAACTTCTCAAAGAAGTACAAAATGGAGACACTATTATATGCTCCGAAATTTCCCGACTTGGAAGAAGCCTCTACATGATTATGGACATTCTATCCATCTGCATGACTAAGGGAGTAACTATCATGACCATTAAGGATAATTTTGTCCTTCATGATGACATTCAAACCAAAGTTTTGGCGTTTGCTTTCGGACTGTCTGCTGAAATTGAGCGTAATCTTATCTCTCAGCGAACAAAAGAAGCTCTCGAAGTCAAAAAGAAGAATGGTATCCAGCTTGGTAGACCCAAAGGTTCTCTTGGTCAGAACACTAAACTCACTCCTCATGAAGATGTTATTCGTACTCTTATTGCTCAAGATAACACTTATGCAGAAGTGGCAAGACTTTTCAAAGTTGACCGTTCTACCATGAAACGCTTCTGCGCTGCACGAAGAATAAATAGACCTTTTAACCACAACAAAAATTCCATCGTAATAAACGTTGCAGACAATGAACCCTTAGATGACAACAAAGAGCTCACTATTAGAGTAAATAATACTAACCATATGGATAACTTATAATAAAAATATAGTTTTATCCATACTTTTTTAATAATTTAATCAAAGCACTTTTGAAAGCATCACCATTTTTATGGTGGTGCTTTTTAAAATGTTTCGAATTAACGTTCGATGGAAAACCTGATTTTGTAGCTATACAAATCAAGAGTGGCTTCAATTCAAAAACTGAATCCGGTCTTATTTGGTGCCAAGGTGTAACATTTTTGAATGAAAGTGTAACAGTAGACAACAGTTACCGTAATCCGCAAAAAATATATTTTACCGAAAAAGGAAATGTTTTCAGCTTTTATAGTGAAGTGTCTCAATATCATCAATTAAATGTGAACCAAAAAACTTATCAATATATTGGGATATTACAATAAACCTTCGATTTTGAGCTTAAAGGCTTTTTTGTGATAGGCGCAGGTTATTGTGCTTTGTGTGTGGTGAATAAATCATCAGCAATTTTGGAGTGGTATGCAAACGGCGGTGATATTATGCAAACCTCTCGTGGAGAAATGGTTCTTTCCTGGAATGGGAATACGGTGGAGTGGTACGCCACTTTTGCTCGGCCCGACTATGCAGATGCTCGTTATCAAATGAATAAAAATGGTGCAACCTATGACTACTTGGCTTTTGGCTAAACGTTCGATTTTACACCTAGTCTAATGATAATTGAAGGAAACAGAGGAGTAAAAATTGAAGGTGGCTCCACACGACAGAATAGAACCAGAAATATTGAAATTTTTGTTAAGAATTTCCCTATGGGGAGTTATAATGAACCAGACGGCAGTAGTACCAATACTGTTGAATGGGGTTTAAATAAAATTACGTGGTATTGTAATGATTCATATATAGTCCCAGAGCAAGATATACAATTTAATAGGCTCAACACTACGTATTATTGGGTTGTTATTTAAGTTAAACGTTCGATTTTGTGCCCACAATTGTAATGATACCTAGTGCTACTTTCATTACTTCACAACAATACATCCCAACAATAAATAGAGTTATACCGGGAGAAACGTTTATGCGCTATACGTATTGGATTCTAGATTTTAAAAAAATGCCTACAGATTATCAAGCTGATGTGGGTTTTGGTGGAACGGACTCGTCATTTTCTTATCTGTGGGGGAAAAGAAGCGGTAATACATTATATTGGTATGCTAGTATAGGAGATGATTGGCAAGGTAGTGATAGGTCTTCTTGGCAATTTAATAAATCCACTTGGCGATATAATTATGTAGCCATTGGTTAATGCAATCCAATAACAACGTATTTATATATAATTAAAATGTTAAGCTAAAGCGTAATAAGGATAAGTAATACCAGACGAATTTCGCAATTTATGTAGTACAGCCCTTACTAGAACGTCACTCCATTCAGAGGGGTCAACAGTTTGATGTTTATAAGTAACATCACAATACCACTGGATAGTTTTTCTATTATTAGATAGTTTTAAATATCCATTTACATCATATTCCCTGACAGTATCGTTTACCATATCTGAAAAAATTAATGTGTCTCCATCATTATATATATCTAAATCGCCAATAAATGTTGTTACATCATTTTCAAACTGGTCCGGACTGCTACTTTTTAATATCATCATAATATACTTAGGCTCAAAATCGAACGTTAAACTGCACGGGTTATCCGCACCATAAGTTCCTGTACCCACATAGGAACCAGTTTGGATTTTTGCGTATCCCCGAACAGATTGGAGTGTAGAGGCAAGAGCAGAAAGAGTAGTTTTCCCTGCGCCGCCAGAAGAAATATCCTGAAAAGGAATCAAATCGTTAAAATTTGGAGTGGTGGAAGATAATCCATTTATAAGGTTCTTCATAGCGGCGGACTCACTCTCTGCTCCTGTCCCGCCAGAAGAAATGGCTGTAATCAATTTATCGTAGATGCCAGAAGAGTTTAGCGTCTGCGGAACAATTTTATTTGCCATTTTTTTTACCTCCTTTATGCGTTCTTTATCGAAAAATGCGTATGTATAATATACACATTAAATTTATAAACATACTTCCGCTTTTTGCGGAGTCCTTAAGAGTTTATATATTAAAACAAATCATTAAGAACTAAAAAGAGGGCTATAGTTAATAAATTATAGCCACCTTTTTAATGCTTAATAG
>NFZC01005956.1_pt1 | contig 13324 bp, 15 predicted proteins | sample 1095391 | NCBI WGS metagenome assembly NFZC01 (sample SAMN03609890, study PRJNA323583) | gut metagenome | isolation source: feces | host: Rattus norvegicus | place: Denmark: Riget | collected 2013
ACAATGCAACATAGAACAATGTCACTGAGTGTTATTTTATTTTTGTATTTCACTAGGGAATAAGTGATATAAAAAGTTGAAATAATGCACACTTTCAAAAATGGTGTTTTTTTACAAAAGTGTAATTTTATTCTTCGAAACAACATCTTTTTTCACTTATTCTTCACTATTTTTATAGTGATTTTAGTATTGTATCATCGTCAAAATTCCGCATGCGGAAAATTGAAACAACAAATGCAATACTAAGTCTTATGCTTTTTAAATAGCATAACCTAATTATTAATTTAATAATTAATAACTTGACTATACTATTTATTAGGTTTGTATCATATGTTTCATCATACTAACCCCCTGTACCCCTAACCCCACTATGCCTATCATATGCTAAACTTATATATAAACAAACAAAGCAATAGCAGAATAAAGATACACAAATTTCAAATGCAACAATAAGGCTTTCAGCTCCGAGTGTGGAGGAGCGAAACAGAAAGGCTTATGACAAAAGGTTTAGATAAAGAATATAAGAAAGATAACGAAAAGGTTTAGAAAAGAAATAAATGAAAAAGAATTGCTCTTAACGTGTTTAACGAGTCGTGATTCTAGCGGTACAGCTATTCAAGTTCTAGTAGAACAAGTATATAAATATAAAAATATATATTTACATAAAAAGCCCCACTATAGTAACAAAACCATAGTGGGGTATCTTATATAAATATATTATTCTATATCTTGTATTCTAACAAACATAGGTATACATCCTTCCAAATAATATTTTTCATCTGGGATCATTAAGTTAATAAAAGGCTGAAAGTTACTTCTTGTATATAAAGGTACAGCCGTTGGAACCGAATAGAGTATAATTGCATATACACCAACTATATTACATATGTTATCAATTATAAAATCTATGACTTGTGCAAGAAGTACATCACTTAAATAAAATTTTTCTTTAGCGTCTTCTCCTTCTTTGTCAAAATACATATGGTGGTATTCTTCATGTATGGCAAAGAATTTAATTTCTATAGCAGATAAATTATATTTCTTTTTTGGTCCATTCATTATGGAAATTCCACTAGCACTAACAGAAAAATAACCTATTAATTTATTTTCCCATATAAATAAATAAGTTCTTATATCTTGTTTTTCTAATGCATCTTTTTTTAAAAATTTGTTAATAGCATCATTTCCACAAAAAAAGCCATCAACTAAATCAACATTCTCTTTAGTTAATGGCTTAATTGTTATATCGGAAATTTTTAACATCTCTTTTACATACATGTTATTTATCTCCTTTTTCCATTCTTTTTCTTATTTTTTCTTTAACTTCTTTTACAGCTTGTTCAGCACTTGGACCTTCTTTTATTAATTTCCAAAAAGCATCTGTTTTATCTGGAGCAACAGTGAATGCTAATATTGGTTTTTTCATATTCATAAAATCATCTCCTTTTCTATTTTTTAAGGCTTTTAATTTTGCTTCCATTCTTTTAATAGCTCTATCAATTGATTTTGGCGATTCTTTATTAATTCTAAAAAATTCTTCAACTTTAGACGAATCAACTATAAAGGCTAAATTTGGTTTTTTCATATTCACAATATTATCTCCTTTTATTTTATTATACCACATATTCTCCTTATAATAAAGAATTTATTGATCAAACTTTCTTTTTACTATTTATATTTTTCCATCATTTCTTTTAATTCTTTATCAAAATCTTCAATTACTTGATCTGCAGTTCTTCTATTAGGATTATTAATTATTTCGTTTAGCTTTTCTTCAGATATAACAAAAGGTCTTCTTTGTTTTTTTACGTTTCTAAATTTTCTTTTTCTTTCTTTTAGTTCTTCCAATTTTGCTTCATTTCTAGCTACTACTTCTTCAGCTGTTATAGTAGGGTTTGCCATCTCTTTTAGAAATTCTTTTGTTTTACTAGGATCTACATCAAAAGCTGGTTTTAAATTATGCTTTCTTATAAATTTGTTTACATCTATTTTTTTATCCATATCATTTCTCCTTTTTTACTTCATTATATCATATTTGTTATTAAAAAGAAAAGGGAGACTAAGCTCCCTATCTTTATTAAAAATCCATTAAATTTAAGCTATCATCTGCATCTAACATTTCTTTGCCTTTTTGTTTTTCTTGAATTGTTTGTATATTTTTGTTTTTCTCTATATATTCTACACCTAAACAAAGCATATATTCTTTTATTCTAGCATAATTTATAGACTCTAACATAGAATAATATAAAGAAGGTAGTAGACATTTCATACCATCTATAACTTGATGATAATTAAGAGAAACATTATCTCTTTCTTTATTATAGAATTGGTTATCATGTTGAGGTTGAACAAAGAAGTCCTCCATCATAATAGGTACATTGTTAAATTTTAATATAGTATTATTCCAATCTGAAGCATCAACGATTCTTACTGAATGATTAAATTGTCTACTTCTTACTAATTCTTTAACATTTATTTTAGAAGCTTCTTCTACAGTCATCACTTCTTTTGTTCCAGCTAGCATATTAGAAATCTCTTTACAAGATTGAAGAGCTAATGCAGTCACGTTATCTCTACCTACGCTAGGGTTAGCAATTACATCAACTTTAAATGTAACAACATTTTTATTTCTTATTGTATAATGGAATTCTCCTCTTATCTCTTTAAGAGCTTTTTCTAAGTTATCTGCTTCTGCTTCATTTCTACATACATAATCTACTACTGGTATATAGTCTTTCATAATAGAAGTTATAGATCCTTTATCTCTTTTATCTCCTATAAGTTTAGCTCCTGCTGATGGTAAATATTCTATCAATTCTTTAGTTCCAGGTTTTCTAAAGTATGTTCTAAGAAGTTCTTGTCCAAGATCAGATATAATAAAACAGTCATTTGTATTAGGTAATAATCCAAGTTTTCTGAATCCTTCAGCTTTTCTTTTATCTTTAAACATAGCTGGTATACCTATCTTAGCAACAAACATTGTTCTTAAACAACTATTTTTAATTTTCTCGCTAAAGTCATTACCAACAAATGCTCTTTCATAAGTTTGAGGTGAAACTAATTGATAAGTAGATTTAATTGTCGAAGCATTTTGTCTTTTTGCAGATGTTTTGGCAATAGATGGAATAGACATATTATAAGCACACACATGATCAGCAAGTTTACTATTAATAGCATTTTTCTTTCTAACAAGATACATTTTTCCATCTTTAATTGTAGTTTTCCAGTTAGCTGCAAGTTGTACTCTTTTTCCTGGTTCAGCAGTAGATCCTGTTAATAGATCTAATCCAGTTATACTAGAATTACATTGCACTAAATTATCATAAGAGAAGTTTAAGAATACATTTCTTTTATATTGTTCTAATGCCATATCAGATAAGTATTTATCTATCCATACTATAGGTGTTCCTGCATCTTCTTGCCATGCCATTTCTTTTGCATGTCTAAGGATTTGTTTTAATTTGTTTTTAAGAACATATTCAATTTTCCCTTCTGCAACTCTATTATTAAAATAAGTAGAATCATAAAATTCTTCTTTTCCATCATAATTAACTTTTCTAACTTTTAATTGTTTGCAGATATATTGATAGCAATGTAATAATTCTATATCCTTATCATCACCTTTTAGTATTTTTGCTTTTTGTTCTTCACTTATAGAAGCCATTCCTATATATGCACTTCCTTCATTAAAGAAAAAACCATTAACATCTATAAATGGAAACTCTATGCTAAATGCTCCATTCATATTTTTCCAAGTAACTCTTAGTGTTTTTTCAGTAACATTTTTTTCTTTTCCTTCTGTATCTTTAATAGTTGTTAATTTTCCATTTTCAATTTTATAATATGTCTTTATACTAACATGAACTACTTCGAATCCATAATGTTTAAAGCAATCAAAAAGTTTTCTAAATTCATAATATTTTCCAGGTTTACCATTTTCTCCACCATCTTTTTCAAAAAGTCTATAATTATCAGTACCATTTTCTTCACTTTTTGTTGGTTTGTATTCCCATTTATTTTTATCTTTGATGTCAACTACTCTTTCTAACACATCACTTCTTATTGCATTTATTACATTTTCTATGTTTTCTAAATAATAATCTAATTTATTAGCTGGGTTTAATGCTTCTGTAATATTCCATGCTTTGTTGTATATATAGTTAGTAGATCCTATTAAACTTACATTAGTTTTATAAGTCATTTCTTTTACAGTTCTTTCAAATCCTTTATAAGATTTAGATGGTTGTTCAAATTGACCTCCTTTTAATTTTAATCCTCCTAATTGTTTAGCTTTATAATTCATAACCTTTGCTAATACAGCTACCTCTTTTTCTCCTAATAAATGTTTTTTCATATTATTTCCTCCTAATACATTATTTGTTCCGTTCATAGTGTTTTTTGTGTTTGTCATTTTTATTCCTCCATATATTAAAAATAAAATAAAAAAATAGAGATTAATGATTTTATTTCATCAATCTCTATACCGAATTGTATTTTTTTTCATTTTTATAATGCACTCTTCTTTCTTTTTCTATTTTTTGCACTGCTTTTTTCACCTAGCAGATTAGTTTGAATAATTTCCGAATCAGTTTCTTCCATTATATCTATAAGTTTTTCAACAATACCTTGTTCAGTTAATTGTTTTAATCCATATGTATTGTTAAATAAAGTGGCTATTTTTGCCCATACTGTGGCTTCATAACCTTTTCCTGTTGCCGCATCGTGCTTAGAATCTAATGCTGCTTGTTGTATAATATTACATATATTTCTAGCAGTAATTAAATCTTCTCCAGCAAGTTCAGTAGTTTCCATTAAATTGTTACAGAAGAACCCTGCAATACCAGTTCCATCTTTTACTGTTCTCATATTTAACACAGTTCCTTTTTGATTTTCTAGATAGCTATTAGTATCTATTTCATCAACATATTTTTGAGATTTTTCAGAAGCGTCAAGCATTTCTTCTAAAGAGTAAATTTCAAGTTCATAATCTTCTTCAGTTGGTTCTCCTGGTATAAGTTCAGAAAGTTCAGCATCTTTGCAAATATTAGATGGTAATAATCTTTCTATTTCTTCTAAGAAAGCTTCCTTACGTCCATCACCAAAGAATTCTTCATTATCTTTAATAAGTACTTTTACAGGAACTATCTCAACTTTATCTCCATCATGGTCTCCACCTAACCACGTAAACACAAGTGAATTAACTCTTATTGTTCCATCATCAGTGAATCCAGCTACTTTGACTGCTATAAATATGTTTTGAATTGGATGTCTAAACATTAGACAAGTATCTCCAATTCTTATTTTGTGTTTTTTTGCATACCAATTAGGAATATAAACTTCATCAAGATCTAAAAAGTCAGTAAGAGCTACAGATGTATATCCATTAAATTTCATTTGATACATTTTCTTAAAATCTTTTGAGAAAATTCCAGCAGATATTCTAAATTTAAGAGCATTTAATTGCCCATAGAATCTATCTTTTAATTCATTTAGTTCAAATACATCCATACCATTTTTTGCACCTATTTCTATTTTACGATATGTAATTGCAATATTTAATAATCTTATATTGAAATCACAAAGCATTTTGTCTGCATTTTCTTCACTTACCAAACATCTAGGAATAATAACCATAGAATCTCCAATATCTAATACTCTTTTATTATTAATGAATTTTACCAATTGACTTGCTGCATCAAGTTCTAATTCATTATTCCATAAAGCGTTTCTTAAAATTCTTTGGAAACTTCTTTCATCTTTTGTCATATTAGACTTTGTTCCATCTATTAGTCCAATGATTCTATCAATTTCATCTGTTTCCCACCATTCGTGATCTCTTAGATTTAAAAATTCATCGTTCTCATCAGTAAGTCTATCAAGATTAGGTGCTGTAAGATTTTCATTTGGTGTCCATATTTCTCCTCTAGATTGTAGATCCCAGTCAAAGATGTATCTCTTAATTACTGGTGCTTCTTCTGTTATTGTGTTTCTTTTTTCGATTTGTTTAGACATTTTGTATCCTCCTAAAAATTAATACTTGAAAAGCCATATAAAAAGTGATACAATAACAGTATAAACGTGTTGGCAAACACACGTCTATGCTTTTTATATGTTACTGGTAATAACATATGAAATTGTATCACGCAGTATACAGTATACAGTATATGCATACTATATTCAATGTAATTGTTTCATAGCAGAGCTTCGGATACTATGAAACGTCAATCAGCAACGATTAATTGTTAGGATTAATCATTATTACCGATGACAGAAAGGATGTCTTCAGCAGTTAGTGGTGTAACTGTTAAGACGTCTTTTTCTATTTTTACTATAGTCATTCTTATCACCTCCTTAATTATTAAAAGAAAGCCGTCAACTTACAAAATGGTCTGACGGCTTAACCATATAAAAAGATTATTCTTGATCTAATAATTCATCTATGGCTGCATATGCCATAGATGTTAATTTTTGTTTGTTACCATATTCTAACAACTCTGTAGTAATGTTTTCTTGGTTTTTCTTAGCATATTTCACTCCTCCTACTATAGCTCTAGCTCCATCGAATCCTGTTTTATATTTCACTAAAGTCTCTCCAACTTCCAGTAATTCAACCAATGTTTCAAACTCTCCTAAAAGGTTTTTACTAAATTGAATTCCTATTAACATTAGTATGTCTTTACCAAGTCTTCTTGCATGTTCTGTACCTTCTTGTGTAGTATAATAGTTAAGAAACGCAGCTACATAACGTGCAATCTTATCTACATCTTTTCCGTACTCATTTATATATTTATAGATAAGAGTACTTGCTACTTTAGATGTAACTGCTCCTCTTGCTGTAACTTCCTTGTACATAAACTCAAGAAACTTATCCATTTCGTCTTCTTCTGTTGTTGTTTCTTGTTTTTCTTCAGTTTTTAGTTGTTGTGTTGTTTCAAATTGAGCTTCATATTCTTCTTGTGCCATTTCCTTTAATTCATTAATTTCTAGTTCAGGAAATTCTTCCTTTAGTTGTCTTAAAATTGCTGCTTTAGTCATTGCTTTACCTCCATCATTTGTAGTTGTTCCGTTAGTTTTAGTGTTGTTCATAGCCATTTTGACTCCTCCTCTTTGCATCGATGATTCAAGCGTTTGTTCAGCTCTTAAAATTTGAACTGATTTGCTATTTGAAATTTCATTATTTATTATTTGTTCCACTTGAATCACCTCCTGTGATTATTAAAAATAAGATAAAAAATAAGGACCAGTATCGTTATCATACTGATCCTTAAACCAATTTTTCCATTAACACCCATTGTATTTCCGTTATGAATATGATATAATCAAAGTGACAATGGTTGTGCAGACCATTATCACTTGAATATTGGTTACTTAGAGATTAGAATCACTACTACTAAAACAATAAAGTTTAGTAGAGCTAATATTATTCCAAACCACAATGCGTATCGGAAAGCTTGCATCCTTTGGTTTTCAGGAACATATTTAATCCCTTTAACCAGTTCTCTTAAAAGATTAGAGAACATCATATTCACCTCCTTTCAATGGGAAAAAAAGGAGAGATAAGGTTAAGTGTGCCATCACACTTGCAATGGTATTAAACGTCGAAACGGATGAAGGCTTTAAAACCTTCATTTGTTTTTATAAGACGTTTAACCACTTCTGGTTGAGTTTTGATAAAGTTAATAAATTCTTCTTTAGTAGCAGTTATTATTTGTTTATTAGTTCCTTGTACTGTATAAACAGATTCTGATGATGCTTTAACCTCTTGTAAGTAATTGTAGATAACTGATTTTTTCATATAGATTCCTCCTAATTTTTCCGCATGCGGAATTTTAAAACAAGATAAAAAATAGGAGTCAAGATCTTTATCATCTCAACTCCTAAACCAAAAAAATACTATTTACTTTTCTCTATTATTAATGTATAATAGAGATGTCATCTCGTGTGAGATGCAGGTTGTTTTTTATTTTGATAGACGCTTTAGCTCAGCGTCTATTTTTTTTATTTCCATTTCATCTTTCTCTATATTTTTACACATCTTATAAAAATATATTGATGCAAATGAATACATAGGAATGCATAACACAAAACCTATTATTGCTAATGCATTTTCCATACTAGTAGATTCAACATCTAGATTCTCATTAATAGAAAGGATCATGCATAAAACTCCTAGCACCATCATTACCATTCTTACTGCCATCATTTTTTCTTGTTTTTTCATTTTTATTCCTCCATATAATATTATTAAAATAAAGATAAAAAAAGAGAGTATAACTCTTTATCAGTCATACTCTCTAACCAATTTATATATAAAAAAAAGAAGATACTATGCTCTTCTTTTGTTTACCCAATCTAAAGAGATCATTAGCTCTTTATAAGTTAATGCTCTTCCTGTTTTTTTAGAATAGATAAATCCATGTTTATCCATTACTAAATATTTCTCTAGAAGATCCCATCCTTCATCTTCCAGAGATAATATATGTGCCATTGCTTCCTGTTTAGTTTCTTTTTTTTCTTCCGGAGCAGGTTGGAACATACTAATGTCCCAATCATCTTCAACATGATCTAAATCTAAGACCATGTTGTATTTTTTTGACAATTCATCAAATATGAATTGTCCATCTCCGTATTCCGAAATAATTTCTTCTACAAGTTTAACTTTCGAAGAATTAGTTCTAAAAACAGCTTGGTTTATACCACCAGCCGTTTTCTTTTTATAAACAACATCTTCCCATTCGTCTATATCATCCAATAGGTAATTCATGTTGTGTCCAAGTTGTTTCATTGTATGATACAACTTGAAGCTGCTGCATAGTTCTACCCACGCTGCAACGTCATGCACATGCACATCTTTGCATGTTTCTTCATATTCGTACACTTTTATTTTGTATACGCCATTTTCGTCGTCGAATGTTTTGGTACACTCTTGACACGTATCAAAGAATGTTTTACCTTGACATTTATTTGCCGGATAGGCAAATGTTATGTCTTCTCCGTCAAAATCTAACAAGTATGAAAGATGTTCATATGCTTTTTTTTGCATATCATCTATATTTTTATTTTTAATTTTATTTATTTTTGTTACATTGATCAAATATTTTTTCATTCCTTTTCCTCCTCTTGCTTTATTTCTTTCTTCTTTCATGTTCTTAATCATATTTTTCATAGTAATTTCCTCCTTTATTTTGTTGAACTTTTCTTCAGTTATAGTGCAAAGCCAGTGGTGTTTTCCTGCTAACATCATCATCTCTTGAGATGACACTCCTAGTTCTTTTGCCGCTTTCCATATTCTTACTTTTTTCATGTTGTTACCTCCGTTTTTTTTATTGTTTAAATTTAATTTTTTAGTCATTGCGATCACTCCTTTTATTTAATCCTTATTTTATATAGTTAAAAAGTACTATAATCTAATGATTTCTAGTCCTGTTTCAGCAGCTATTTTTTCAACTATAGCTAATCTTGTAGGTATTAATCCGTCTCTTAGTACTATAGCTTTAGGTTTAGCACCTATAGCTATGAAACCTTCAGAGTGGCTACCTTTAATAACGTTGTCACCTGTATAAGTTACTGCGTCTACATCTCTTTTTAATAGTATATGACCAAAGTTAAAAGAAAATGCATCACAGTTATATGCTTCGACAAGATCTGAAGAATCATATAAATAACCAACTTCTACAAAATCAAGATAGTTAGTTGGTTTTAAAGTAGCTTGTTTTATTTCATCTATATTTTTAAATACTTGTGCAGCAACTTCTCTATCTTTAGCAGTTGATTCCCATCTAAAAGAATCTTCAAATGAGAAAGATTTACCTTCAGTATTAGTATTATAAGCACCAATCCATCTTACAGATACTAGACCTGGAACATTCATTCTTTTATTTGTAGCTTTTGAGAAATCAAACAAAGCATCTGCTATTCTCCAATCAGTGTTTTTGTATACTCTTAAAGTTATATGTTTATTACCAATGATAATAGTCCAGAACATATTTTGATCTTCTGGAAGAACAAATCTTTCAATAGGAGCTTCAGTTGAAGCTAAAACTTTACCGTTGTTTATTAAAGCAACAGAAATAATATTAAATTTAACTAAAAAAGAAACGATCATAACAAATAAATTAAATAACATAATAAAACCTCCAAAGTTTTTTTAAATAAAATATAAGATAAAAATTGGTATTACTACCAAACCATCACCTGGGGGCTCGAATCTTTATCATTCAAGCCTAGGTACTTACAAAAGAGGAGGTACCCTCGTCGCTGAATTTTAAATTTAATTGTTAATATGTCCCTCATCGATCAATGAGCAATTAAACAATTCATCGATCAATAATACTTTTTAAGTAGAAATGTAAAATTATAGAGGGGGTGGGGGCAGAATATAGAAACATAGAAAAATATTAGGAAAGTGAAGTTTAAAAAAATTACAAACAAAATTTTGACTATATATGAAAAAAAGAGGTGTATTTCTACACCTCTTATGTTTTGTTTAATTATTATATTTTTACTAATCATCTTCCAAGAAAAGCTCTAGGTTTTCTAAATCTTCTTTTGAAACTTGAAGTTTCTTTAAAATATCTTCGTGACCTTTAAATGTATAATTGTCAAATGTTATTTGGTTATTATTTTTGTTCTTTTCTTTCATTGACATATAATCGCCACCTGTTTTTGCTACTGCTACTGCTTCTGTTACATTTATTATTCCTGTTAGAATATCAGAATCTATAAATGATTTTGCTATTTCTAATACTCCTATTGTTAATATATCTGTTCCTAATGTTTTTAAATCTTTAATGTTTTTTTTAGAAAATTGTATTGTATTTCGTTCATTTGATGCTTTTATTGACTCATTAAAAATTTCTTCTAAAAGTTTTGAGCTTACATCTTCGTTTGTTTTTTCCATTTTAATCATTCTCCTTTCTGCTTCATTATATCATAAAAAATAATTGAAATTTCACAAAAAAATAAAAATGTGTTATAAGGAGATTGCTCCTTCCTGATTTTTAAACATTTTATATTCCTCCTTGCTTCTTCGTAGCTTAAATACACAAATATATATTTTGTGTATTAATGGTGCGAAGAAGTTTTTTATTTAATAATTTGTTTGATTTTAATGTAAAATTATCATTGACAATGTTTAAATTAAAGTGTATTATGTAATTATAAATATATAAATGGGAGGGTTATAAAAATGAAATTATTACAAAAGTTGAATAAGGAAAAGGCTGAAAAAAGAGCTGCCAAGATGTTAGCTATTAAGGGATTGATTAATCATATGTATAGTTCTATTTTAAAGAGTATTCTTGTATCTAAGCTACCTAGTATTTCTAAAGAATATGGTAATCTTGATATGAAGGCTATTGAATATTTAAGTATTATTATTTCTGAGAAATTTAAAGATGATGATGAATTTTTAATTAATGTTGGAGCTACTGTTTATACTGAAGGAACTAATGAACCTGTTAAGATTAGTGAAGAAGGGTGTAAGAAATGTAGTGAATATCTTCAAAGAATTGTTACTGATGAACTTGTTTTTGATTTATTGAAAGATTATGATCCTAACACTTATCAAGCTGGTAAATTAATTGAAGGAATGAGAGCTAAAGTTGAAATGAGTACTGGTAAATCTTATTCTATTGAAGGAGTTGATGAATAATGGTTGTTGATCAAAATTCTTTAGTTGATATAATTGAAAAATTATTTAAGAAGTTAGGAGTTAGTGATAAAGCTATTACTTGTGATGAATTAATTAAGAAGGTTATAAATAAGAATCTTACTTATTCTGTTCAGCCTAAAGGAATTGATCTTCTTTCTCCTGATTTGCTAAGTGCTTTTTTTATTAAGAATATGAAAGTTATTGTTGATGAAAATAAGATAAAAGAGTTAAATTATAAGTTTGATCCTGAAATGATAGTAAAAGCTATTCGTTGCAATAATGATTGTTATGAACTTACCGATATCAATAGACAGAAAGTGAAATTAAATAAGAAGTTTTTAAAAATAGATATGAGAAAACCTATAGATTTAGATGTTTTCTTAAAGGTTATGTAATTATAAAGGTACACTGTTGTGTGCCTTTTTTTATTGGAATTGCAAAAGTGTTAATTTAAGGTATGATTTTATAGAGGTGAAAAATGAATTTATATTTCAACTTTTTTAATGATAAAGATAGTAAACACTTTATTATGAATAGTGTTAATAATAGTATTAACATTAATTTAAATAAGTTTAATATGAAGGTATATTTAAGCGATTTGCCTTTTGATTATTCTGAAATGACTGACGTTAAATTATATATTGAAAAAAGTTCTAATGGTATATCAGTTTTTGATAGATATATTGATGGAAGCATAAATAGTGATACTGTTGATTTTTCAAATGTTATTTTAGATGAAGGAGAAGGCACTGTTACTTATAAAATTAGACTTCAGTTTTTTAATGGTGGTATTTTATTCCATGACGAAATAGAAAGTGTTTGTACTATTAATTTAAAAACTATTTGTGAAAATTTTACTGTTGATATATTTGATGCAGTTAAGATAAATGATACTTATGAACTTCAAAGTTTCAATGATGAACAATTCGAAATGAAGTTTAAAATAAAACTAAGCAGTTCTATTAACAGTAATGGACTTATGTATAACTTTAAAGTTTCTTCTGATGAAGAGGTTAAATTTGATGATGAATATAAACCATTTAATATTTCTCATGAATATATGAGTAGTATATTAGTTTCTGGAACTTTTAAGGACAATATTACTTATTTACATTTTTCTATTAAAGATCAATTCGGTAATATTTTAAATGAAAAATTTAAGATAACTACTAAAAGTGGGACTCTTAGTTTATTTGAAATATTGAATAACGAATTGATTATTAAATACGATGAAGAGTTTGCAGTATTTTATAATTCTAAAAATGTAGATTCTATAACTCCATACATAACTTATTCTTTAAATGGTAATGAGATTTGTAAAAAGTCTGACAAAGTTATAAGTTCATATGATAAACATATAAATGCTATTACTATTAAGTTAATTGATTATTTTGAGTTAGACAGTAAATTTAATAGTGATTTAAAATTAAAATTTATATTAAATAATGATGATAAACTATCATCTAATGAAATGCTTATTTCAATAGACAGTAATAAACCTAAAATCTCTTTAGCTAATATAAAAGATGGTTATCAATTAGTAACTAATGATTCTGAATATTATACAATCAATGGTAAATTAGAAGATAATAATTTCTTTTATATAGGTAGTAATCAAAAGAAAATTGATATTTCTTCTGGAAAGAAAATGTTGTATTTATATTCTAAAGA
>NFZC01002479.1_pt1 | contig 13212 bp, 7 predicted proteins | sample 1095391 | NCBI WGS metagenome assembly NFZC01 (sample SAMN03609890, study PRJNA323583) | gut metagenome | isolation source: feces | host: Rattus norvegicus | place: Denmark: Riget | collected 2013
TCTCACCCCGTCAACATGGTATTATTATGGGTATTTATCATGCTGTTCCGCTTCTTGAGTATGTTCGTACCGGTCAGGACGCAGATTTATTGATAACCCAGGCGACAGACTGGGCCATCCCTGAGTTTGATGCTGTTGGTATGCAGACTCTTCCGCTTACTACTTTGTTTAACTCGAGTATTTCTGGTTCTAACTGGTTTATTCAATACGGTGCTCAAGCTCCGCTTGGATATGTTCCTCGTTTCATTAACTGGAAGACAGATATAGATGAAGTATTCGGAAAATTCCGTTCTTCCGCTAAAGATTGGGTAGCTCCTATTGATGCAGAATTTATTACTCAATGGGTTCGCAATAACATTGCTAATAAACCTGTTGAGTCTACTGTATTTAATGCCAACTGGTTTAAAGTTAACCCGGCTATTCTTGATTCTATATTTGCTGTTAAGGCTGATTCTACTTGTGATACAGATCCGTTCAAAATCAATATGAGTTTTGATATTAAGGCTGTCCGTCCGTTTGATTATTCTGGTATGCCCTATTAAAAAAAAAATACAATTATGGATTATAAAGATAGATGTAGACGAAATGTTGTAATAGACCCGTCTTTTAATAACAAAAATTCCCGCCACTTTGAAGGTGACCCTGTACAAGGTCTTCTTTGTTTGGAGATTCCATCTGCAAATGGTGTTATCTACCGGCATCAGTCGGACATTTCTTTGCTTTTTCAGCAGAAAAAATTAAATAAGTCTGAACATGCTGCTTTGGCCAATCATTTTGCAACTCCCACTAAATCCGCTTACTCGGACGGTAATTATACAGATAAGCAATTGCTTTCTTTTATTAAACCCCGTCATGTACAAGGTCTTGCAGAGATGAAAGCTTGGTCTGAGTATTTGTTGTCTAAGGCTGAAGAGCTTAAATCTGACTATGAAGAATGGTTGAAAGAAAATCAGCCCGCTCCGGTTCCGGAAACCCCTCCTGCGCCTACTCCTACTAGTGAGTCGTAAGGAGCGTAAATGGGCAACTAAAGAGCGTGAGGCAACGCAGGATTTTCAAGCCGAACAAGCGCAGATAGAAAGAGATTATCAGACTGAGATGTGGAATAAGACGAATGAGTATAATTCCGCATCAAATCAGAGAGCTCGTTTGGAAGAAGCCGGTTTGAACCCCTATTTGATGATGGATGGCGGAGATGCAGGCTCCGCCCAATCCGTTTCAGGAGTCAACCCCCCATCAGGTGCGACAGTCTCGCCTCCGAATAGTGATGCTCAGGCATTGGTAGGTAGTATATCGAATGTGCAGGATGCTGTCAATTCATTTTATGACAATATGCAGAAATCTGCAGTGACTCAAGGAATACAGTATTCCAACTATTTCAAGAATCCCGAGACCTATGGCCGTGACCGTTGGGCCGCTGAAACCTTGAAAGAATTTGGAAATAACCTAGGTTTTATGTCAAATGAGACAGCTGATCGCATCATAGGTTCAAAAGGCCACTCGCGTTGGGCGAAAGCTTATAACGCTGAAGTGTTGGATAATGTAATCAAATCTCAAGAACTAGGCAATCAAAACATGAGTCTTCAAAGTCAGATGGTTCAGGCAAACCTAGTCCAGGTCAATTTGACTTCCGATGCGCAGCGTATTGTAAATAAATATCTCGACCAACAAGAGTATACCAAACTCAATATTGCATCGGCTGCATATACTGAGATGGTTGCTCGTGGACAGCTTACCTATGAGCAATGGAAAGGTAAAATTATTGAAAATCTTGATAGTAACTTGTCATACCGTATTAAGGATTCCATAGCTAACGAGTTTATTCGCGCCAGCTGTTCCGCTTATCGTATGCAATATTCTATGAATACTTACCAGTTTAGCGACATACTTGATGCAGATGGTAAGAATACAGGCAAGAAATATTATCAGGAATCTATGAAGGCTGATCTTAATAACAAGCTCCTGTACGGCAAGAGTCTTGATCGCAATTATGGATGGCTTGATTTTACCTCAGGCGCTGGAAACCTTCTCGGAGGTTTTGGTTCCGCAGCCGGAGGACTTTCTAATATCATGAAGGTAGAAAAGATGCTCCCGGCACCCAAAAAGATACGTACCTCTACACGGAAATACGACCGTGATGATAATTATCAAGGTGAGGTAATACAAACATATGATTATGATTAACAAATGTATCTTTATCCCCGGCGACAGTCGGGGATTTTTTTTTTACAGTTCTATTAATATAAATTAATTATTATAATTAGGTAATTATAATAATTATCCTTATCTTTGTAGTGTAATCAAAAAGATAAAGAATATGAAAAAGAACTATTATCGCCTGCTTGCGAATGGCTACTATACAGTAGCTACGTATTGTGGAACCAAATCTAATGCAAATGCTTATTTTCGTAGATGGATTTCAAGAAATGTTCCTGAGACCTTTGGTCATCCTTTAAAGGTTCATGTTTATAGTAATTACCTTGATTTTATTCAAGAGGTTAATTTTATCAGTGTTACTATTCTGTAATTTCTAGGGGCTCGATGCCCCTAGATAACAATCGAGCTATGCTCGCCCCCACTCTTCCGTGATCGACCTGACGACAGGTCGTCGGGATTGAGCGCCGAAACGCTCACCGCCGGAGGCATCCATGCGCAGCCCGCGTCGCGTTAGCAGCGGATAAAATCCCGCGTAGCGGCCACCAATGTGTCTTTGACCTTTGGCGAACCCGGGAACCTCGGGAACTCCGGGCACTCGGTGCCCGGAGTTCCTTTGTCTCTCCGTACACTTAGCGCAGTCAAAACTTAGCGCACGAAGTAGCGCTCCAGTCATTGCGCAGCGAGTTAGGGATTGGAGAGAGTACCGTGTACTCCGGAAAGCCCGGCGGCTTTAGCCGCAACTCCCAAAATATTCACAAATAAGCCTATCTTTTAACATTGAATTATTTTATAATCTTTGTTAATTGATAGGCTTAATTATTAATATTTATTAATGCGAAGCCCACGACTTTTGTACGAAGTATGCGCCCACCACCACAGGCGCACAATCTTTCTCGGTTCTACCTGCAAAAGTCACTTATATATGATTTTGAGATTTTAATCATATATCATATATTTGTATCCGTATTAATCATTTAAATAATCATATTATGTTTTTTGTATCTATTACATCAAAATTTGACCCGAAACAGCAAAAGACTGTTCTGTGTCCTGAAAATCATCTTGAAGAGTGTGTTAACAAGTATCTTACAGCTGAGGTCGTAATAGTAATTACGGAAAGTGAGGTGTTTAAAAGTGAAAGTGACTCCGCAACAGTGGATTGAGATAGTGAAACTCATCTCAACCTTTTTAATAGGGCTGGTTTCAGCCCTATGTATTCAAGCTTGTACGGTTTCCTTGAGTGTTTCTAAGAATAATAGTAATTCTCAACAGCGTACCGAACAAACTTCATCTAGTTCGATTGATTCAACCCAGATAGGTTTAAAACGTTAATGTATCTCTCATCTCAATATAGCCCCCTGAAGTCGTGTGAGAATCCGACCTATATTCGTCAGTTATATTCGAAAGATGTTCTCACATGTGAGTGTGGACAGTGTCCGGCTTGTGTTTTGGCAAAGTCCTCTAAGGCCTCTTTGGATGCTACACTTTTTTTGGAACAGTACAAGTACAGGTACTTTGTTAGTCTTGACTATCGTACGGATTGTATCCCTATTATGACTCATCGCTATATTCCTGAGATGAAACAAATTTATCTTGAATCAGTTGTAAGACCTTCTGTCAAACTTCCTACTTCACGAAGGAAGAAAGACGGTTCTCTAGTATACAGAACGTTCGACTTTTCTGTTGCTGACGAAGCTCGTCCGTTCTGTTATTGTGCTCCATGTTCAAGTGAAATAGAATATCGCGAATTCGTAAAGAAAGTAAATTTGGATGTACAAGGCAAATATCCCCATATGAAAAAGTACTTTCCTTACCTTTCGCGGTATGATATTTCGCTTTTCATGAAGCGATTAAGAAATTATTTATCTTTACAACATGGAGAAAATATCGAATTTTACACGTATATTGTGGGAGAGTACGGACCCGCTCACTTCAGACCCCATTACCATATCCTTTTTGGGTCAAACGATAACCGCATCAAAACCAGTCTGGAACACGCTTGCAATAAAGCTTGGCAATTCGGAGGTGTTGATTTCAAACTTGCAAACAGCAACGCTTCTTCCTATGTATCGTCGTACGTTAATAGCTTTGTGTCTCTTCCGGTTTTATTTCGAAAACATCGGCAAGTCAGACCCTTCTCAAGACGTTGCAAAAACTTCCTTCTTAACAGGTTTCACAAAGATTGTACAGACTTTGAAGAAAGAATCACTCTTGACCTTGACGGAGAAGAGTATGCTACTAGTAGCACCTCTTTTCAGCTCTATCCCCGCAGTTCGTATTCGGATAGATTATACCCCAGATTATTTAAAGATGATCGCTTTGCTGAACATCAATTATTTGAGTTTGTTACAACGGTTACCCGGTTGGCTAGAGTTACCGCCCGAAAGTGCGGAAAGTTTTCTGCCGCTGACCTCGCAAGAACAATTCTAAGGTATGTACAATTTGGAAACAATGCTCGGACTGATCAACTCCGGCAATTTTTGCATATCAACAAAACAGATATCCCGCTCTTCAGAAAGAAAGCAACGTATCATCTCGGTTTTGGCAAGTGTTACCGCCTTGCGTATGCATGGTATTCCCTTTATTTATACTGGACATCTCGTGATATTGCCTCTCATTGTATCTATAAGGAAATTCGCAAAGCAGTCCACTATGTTGTACGGTATTACAAGGAAAGAGATTATCGCCTGTTATGCAATCAGTACGATGAAATTACGAGATTCCAATCATCTCATTGGTTCTCTCAGAAAGATGACATACTTCGCTGGTACCCTGCAAGCCCTTCACGTTTCTTGGTATCCCCCAAAACACGGAAAGTCTCGCTCTCTGATAACTTTCCTGTTCCACCGGCAAATGTCATCCTCGATGATGCTATTTCCCTAGAGCGTTCTGCCCGCATGGAACGTTCTGTGAAACATAAGATACAAAATGACAAAAACATGTGTTTTGTCGATGTTTAATAATTAAATTTTTAATATTATGGGACTTTTTAATTACGATGATTTGAAAAATCATCCACGAAGGTCAGGATTCGATCTCTCGAAGCGTATAGAATTTACTGGTAAACCCGGTGAGCTCTTGCCCGTTTATTGGAAGTTCACCGTACCTGGTGACAAGTTTAATATTCGTACCTCTTGGTTCACTCGTACTGAAGCTGTAAATACGGCTGCCTATACTCGTGTGAAAGAGTATGTGGATTGGTTTTTTATACCCTTAAATCTCCTTCAAAAAGGTATTGAATCCGCTATTACTCAAATGATAGACAATCCGGTATCTGCTTCTTCTGTAGATTCTAACCGTGAGGTTACTACAGATTTACCATGGACTACGTTGAGTAATCTTTCTAGAGCCATCTATTGCCTCAATGGTCAATCGGATTTGAATGATCATGAAACTACTGGTCTTTTGAATCAGTTTGGTTACTCTCGTGCTGATCTTTCCGCTAAGCTTTTACAGCTGCTTAAGTATGGTAATTTTATCAATAAGGATAGTTTTTCGACAGAATCGGATGCTTTTGGATACTCTACTATGAATATTTCAGAACAAACATACCTTTGGAATAATGCTGTATCTATTCTTCCTCTGTTGGCTTATCATCGTGTATACACGGATTTTTTCCGTTTTGAACAATGGGAAAACCCTGTGCCGTATCTTTATAATGCCGATTATTATACTGGCGGTAACATCCTTTCCAGTCTTGACTACGAACCTACTTCTGATTACTGGCAGAACATTACTCCCTTTGATATGCAGTACTGTAACTGGAATCGTGACCTTTACACCGGTATGTTGCCTTCTCAACAATTTGGTGAGGCTGCAATAGTTTCTTCTCAGATTCCTGAAGGTACTGAAATATATGCACCTGTTTACTTCGATAAACACGCTTGGCGACCTCAGACTTCTTCTGATATTCAATCTGGTTCTCCTACTCAGATTACTTCTGGTGGTATTGTACAAAATGTTGTTGCTGGTACTACAATGTCAGCTCGTTTTAGTGACGCTTTCCAATCTTCTTTTACTATCCTCCAACTCCGTCAGGCTGAATTCCTTCAGAAATGGAAAGAAATCGCCCTTTCTGGCTCTCCAGACTATCGTACACAGGTTGAGAAGCATTTTGGTGTAAAACTTCCTGTAGAACTTTCGTTCATGTCTCAGTATATCGGTGGTCAATTTGCTCAGTTAGATATTTCCGAAGTTGTCAATCAGAACCTGCAGGAAGCCTCTGGTAGTTCTGCTGGTCAAACAAATCAGGCTATTATTGCCGGTAAAGGTGTCAACACTGGTAATGGTTCAATTTCGTTCTCACCCCGTCAACATGGTATTATTATGGGTATTTATCATGCTGTTCCGCTTCTTGAGTATGTTCGTACCGGTCAGGACGCAGATTTATTGATAACCCAGGCGACAGACTGGGCCATCCCTGAGTTTGATGCTGTTGGTATGCAGACTCTTCCGCTTACTACTTTGTTTAACTCGAGTATTTCTGGTTCTAACTGGTTTATTCAATACGGTGCTCAAGCTCCGCTTGGATATGTTCCTCGTTTCATTAACTGGAAGACAGATATAGATGAAGTATTCGGAAAATTCCGTTCTTCCGCTAAAGATTGGGTAGCTCCTATTGATGCAGAATTTATTACTCAATGGGTTCGCAATAACATTGCTAATAAACCTGTTGAGTCTACTGTATTTAATGCCAACTGGTTTAAAGTTAACCCGGCTATTCTTGATTCTATATTTGCTGTTAAGGCTGATTCTACTTGTGATACAGATCCGTTCAAAATCAATATGAGTTTTGATATTAAGGCTGTCCGTCCGTTTGATTATTCTGGTATGCCCTATTAAAAAAAAATACAATTATGGATTATAAAGATAGATGTAGACGAAATGTTGTAATAGACCCGTCTTTTAATAACAAAAATTCCCGCCACTTTGAAGGTGACCCTGTACAAGGTCTTCTTTGTTTGGAGATTCCATCTGCAAATGGTGTTATCTACCGGCATCAGTCGGACATTTCTTTGCTTTTTCAGCAGAAAAAATTAAATAAGTCTGAACATGCTGCTTTGGCCAATCATTTTGCAACTCCCACTAAATCCGCTTACTCGGACGGTAATTATACAGATAAGCAATTGCTTTCTTTTATTAAACCCCGTCATGTACAAGGTCTTGCAGAGATGAAAGCTTGGTCTGAGTATTTGTTGTCTAAGGCTGAAGAGCTTAAATCTGACTATGAAGAATGGTTGAAAGAAAATCAGCCCGCTCCGGTTCCGGAAACCCCTCCTGCGCCTACTCCTACTAGTGAGTCGTAAGGAGCGTAAATGGGCAACTAAAGAGCGTGAGGCAACGCAGGATTTTCAAGCCGAACAAGCGCAGATAGAAAGAGATTATCAGACTGAGATGTGGAATAAGACGAATGAGTATAATTCCGCATCAAATCAGAGAGCTCGTTTGGAAGAAGCCGGTTTGAACCCCTATTTGATGATGGATGGCGGAGATGCAGGCTCCGCCCAATCCGTTTCAGGAGTCAACCCCCCATCAGGTGCGACAGTCTCGCCTCCGAATAGTGATGCTCAGGCATTGGTAGGTAGTATATCGAATGTGCAGGATGCTGTCAATTCATTTTATGACAATATGCAGAAATCTGCAGTGACTCAAGGAATACAGTATTCCAACTATTTCAAGAATCCCGAGACCTATGGCCGTGACCGTTGGGCCGCTGAAACCTTGAAAGAATTTGGAAATAACCTAGGTTTTATGTCAAATGAGACAGCTGATCGCATCATAGGTTCAAAAGGCCACTCGCGTTGGGCGAAAGCTTATAACGCTGAAGTGTTGGATAATGTAATCAAATCTCAAGAACTAGGCAATCAAAACATGAGTCTTCAAAGTCAGATGGTTCAGGCAAACCTAGTCCAGGTCAATTTGACTTCCGATGCGCAGCGTATTGTAAATAAATATCTCGACCAACAAGAGTATACCAAACTCAATATTGCATCGGCTGCATATACTGAGATGGTTGCTCGTGGACAGCTTACCTATGAGCAATGGAAAGGTAAAATTATTGAAAATCTTGATAGTAACTTGTCATACCGTATTAAGGATTCCATAGCTAACGAGTTTATTCGCGCCAGCTGTTCCGCTTATCGTATGCAATATTCTATGAATACTTACCAGTTTAGCGACATACTTGATGCAGATGGTAAGAATACAGGCAAGAAATATTATCAGGAATCTATGAAGGCTGATCTTAATAACAAGCTCCTGTACGGCAAGAGTCTTGATCGCAATTATGGATGGCTTGATTTTACCTCAGGCGCTGGAAACCTTCTCGGAGGTTTTGGTTCCGCAGCCGGAGGACTTTCTAATATCATGAAGGTAGAAAAGATGCTCCCGGCACCCAAAAAGATACGTACCTCTACACGGAAATACGACCGTGATGATAATTATCAAGGTGAGGTAATACAAACATATGATTATGATTAACAAATGTATCTTTATCCCCGGCGACAGTCGGGGATTTTTTTTTTACAGTTCTATTAATATAAATTAATTATTATAATTAGGTAATTATAATAATTATCCTTATCTTTGTAGTGTAATCAAAAAGATAAAGAATATGAAAAAGAACTATTATCGCCTGCTTGCGAATGGCTACTATACAGTAGCTACGTATTGTGGAACCAAATCTAATGCAAATGCTTATTTTCGTAGATGGATTTCAAGAAATGTTCCTGAGACCTTTGGTCATCCTTTAAAGGTTCATGTTTATAGTAATTACCTTGATTTTATTCAAGAGGTTAATTTTATCAGTGTTACTATTCTGTAATTTCTAGGGGCTCGATGCCCCTAGATAACAATCGAGCTATGCTCGCCCCCACTCTTCCGTGATCGACCTGACGACAGGTCGTCGGGATTGAGCGCCGAAACGCTCACCGCCGGAGGCATCCATGCGCAGCCCGCGTCGCGTTAGCAGCGGATAAAATCCCGCGTAGCGGCCACCAATGTGTCTTTGACCTTTGGCGAACCCGGGAACCTCGGGAACTCCGGGCACTCGGTGCCCGGAGTTCCTTTGTCTCTCCGTACACTTAGCGCAGTCAAAACTTAGCGCACGAAGTAGCGCTCCAGTCATTGCGCAGCGAGTTAGGGATTGGAGAGAGTACCGTGTACTCCGGAAAGCCCGGCGGCTTTAGCCGCAACTCCCAAAATATTCACAAATAAGCCTATCTTTTAACATTGAATTATTTTATAATCTTTGTTAATTGATAGGCTTAATTATTAATATTTATTAATGCGAAGCCCACGACTTTTGTACGAAGTATGCGCCCACCACCACAGGCGCACAATCTTTCTCGGTTCTACCTGCAAAAGTCACTTATATATGATTTTGAGATTTTAATCATATATCATATATTTGTATCCGTATTAATCATTTAAATAATCATATTATGTTTTTTGTATCTATTACATCAAAATTTGACCCGAAACAGCAAAAGACTGTTCTGTGTCCTGAAAATCATCTTGAAGAGTGTGTTAACAAGTATCTTACAGCTGAGGTCGTAATAGTAATTACGGAAAGTGAGGTGTTTAAAAGTGAAAGTGACTCCGCAACAGTGGATTGAGATAGTGAAACTCATCTCAACCTTTTTAATAGGGCTGGTTTCAGCCCTATGTATTCAAGCTTGTACGGTTTCCTTGAGTGTTTCTAAGAATAATAGTAATTCTCAACAGCGTACCGAACAAACTTCATCTAGTTCGATTGATTCAACCCAGATAGGTTTAAAACGTTAATGTATCTCTCATCTCAATATAGCCCCCTGAAGTCGTGTGAGAATCCGACCTATATTCGTCAGTTATATTCGAAAGATGTTCTCACATGTGAGTGTGGACAGTGTCCGGCTTGTGTTTTGGCAAAGTCCTCTAAGGCCTCTTTGGATGCTACACTTTTTTTGGAACAGTACAAGTACAGGTACTTTGTTAGTCTTGACTATCGTACGGATTGTATCCCTATTATGACTCATCGCTATATTCCTGAGATGAAACAAATTTATCTTGAATCAGTTGTAAGACCTTCTGTCAAACTTCCTACTTCACGAAGGAAGAAAGACGGTTCTCTAGTATACAGAACGTTCGACTTTTCTGTTGCTGACGAAGCTCGTCCGTTCTGTTATTGTGCTCCATGTTCAAGTGAAATAGAATATCGCGAATTCGTAAAGAAAGTAAATTTGGATGTACAAGGCAAATATCCCCATATGAAAAAGTACTTTCCTTACCTTTCGCGGTATGATATTTCGCTTTTCATGAAGCGATTAAGAAATTATTTATCTTTACAACATGGAGAAAATATCGAATTTTACACGTATATTGTGGGAGAGTACGGACCCGCTCACTTCAGACCCCATTACCATATCCTTTTTGGGTCAAACGATAACCGCATCAAAACCAGTCTGGAACACGCTTGCAATAAAGCTTGGCAATTCGGAGGTGTTGATTTCAAACTTGCAAACAGCAACGCTTCTTCCTATGTATCGTCGTACGTTAATAGCTTTGTGTCTCTTCCGGTTTTATTTCGAAAACATCGGCAAGTCAGACCCTTCTCAAGACGTTGCAAAAACTTCCTTCTTAACAGGTTTCACAAAGATTGTACAGACTTTGAAGAAAGAATCACTCTTGACCTTGACGGAGAAGAGTATGCTACTAGTAGCACCTCTTTTCAGCTCTATCCCCGCAGTTCGTATTCGGATAGATTATACCCCAGATTATTTAAAGATGATCGCTTTGCTGAACATCAATTATTTGAGTTTGTTACAACGGTTACCCGGTTGGCTAGAGTTACCGCCCGAAAGTGCGGAAAGTTTTCTGCCGCTGACCTCGCAAGAACAATTCTAAGGTATGTACAATTTGGAAACAATGCTCGGACTGATCAACTCCGGCAATTTTTGCATATCAACAAAACAGATATCCCGCTCTTCAGAAAGAAAGCAACGTATCATCTCGGTTTTGGCAAGTGTTACCGCCTTGCGTATGCATGGTATTCCCTTTATTTATACTGGACATCTCGTGATATTGCCTCTCATTGTATCTATAAGGAAATTCGCAAAGCAGTCCACTATGTTGTACGGTATTACAAGGAAAGAGATTATCGCCTGTTATGCAATCAGTACGATGAAATTACGAGATTCCAATCATCTCATTGGTTCTCTCAGAAAGATGACATACTTCGCTGGTACCCTGCAAGCCCTTCACGTTTCTTGGTATCCCCCAAAACACGGAAAGTCTCGCTCTCTGATAACTTTCCTGTTCCACCGGCAAATGTCATCCTCGATGATGCTATTTCCCTAGAGCGTTCTGCCCGCATGGAACGTTCTGTGAAACATAAGATACAAAATGACAAAAACATGTGTTTTGTCGATGTTTAATAATTAAATTTTTAATATTATGGGACTTTTTAATTACGATGATTTGAAAAATCATCCACGAAGGTCAGGATTCGATCTCTCGAAGCGTATAGAATTTACTGGTAAACCCGGTGAGCTCTTGCCCGTTTATTGGAAGTTCACCGTACCTGGTGACAAGTTTAATATTCGTACCTCTTGGTTCACTCGTACTGAAGCTGTAAATACGGCTGCCTATACTCGTGTGAAAGAGTATGTGGATTGGTTTTTTATACCCTTAAATCTCCTTCAAAAAGGTATTGAATCCGCTATTACTCAAATGATAGACAATCCGGTATCTGCTTCTTCTGTAGATTCTAACCGTGAGGTTACTACAGATTTACCATGGACTACGTTGAGTAATCTTTCTAGAGCCATCTATTGCCTCAATGGTCAATCGGATTTGAATGATCATGAAACTACTGGTCTTTTGAATCAGTTTGGTTACTCTCGTGCTGATCTTTCCGCTAAGCTTTTACAGCTGCTTAAGTATGGTAATTTTATCAATAAGGATAGTTTTTCGACAGAATCGGATGCTTTTGGATACTCTACTATGAATATTTCAGAACAAACATACCTTTGGAATAATGCTGTATCTATTCTTCCTCTGTTGGCTTATCATCGTGTATACACGGATTTTTTCCGTTTTGAACAATGGGAAAACCCTGTGCCGTATCTTTATAATGCCGATTATTATACTGGCGGTAACATCCTTTCCAGTCTTGACTACGAACCTACTTCTGATTACTGGCAGAACATTACTCCCTTTGATATGCAGTACTGTAACTGGAATCGTGACCTTTACACCGGTATGTTGCCTTCTCAACAATTTGGTGAGGCTGCAATAGTTTCTTCTCAGATTCCTGAAGGTACTGAAATATATGCACCTGTTTACTTCGATAAACACGCTTGGCGACCTCAGACTTCTTCTGATATTCAATCTGGTTCTCCTACTCAGATTACTTCTGGTGGTATTGTACAAAATGTTGTTGCTGGTACTACAATGTCAGCTCGTTTTAGTGACGCTTTCCAATCTTCTTTTACTATCCTCCAACTCCGTCAGGCTGAATTCCTTCAGAAATGGAAAGAAATCGCCCTTTCTGGCTCTCCAGACTATCGTACACAGGTTGAGAAGCATTTTGGTGTAAAACTTCCTGTAGAACTTTCGTTCATGTCTCAGTATATCGGTGGTCAATTTGCTCAGTTAGATATTTCCGAAGTTGTCAATCAGAACCTGCAGGAAGCCTCTGGTAGTTCTGCTGGTCAAACAAATCAGGCTATTATTGCCGGTAAAGGTGTCAACACTGGTAATGGTTCAATTTCGTTCTCACCCCGTCAACATGGTATTATTATGGGTATTTATCATGCTGTTCCGCTTCTTGAGTATGTTCGTACCGGTCAGGACGCAGATTTATTGATAACCCAGGCGACAGACTGGGCCATCCCTGAGTTTGATGCTGTTGGTATGCAGACTCTTCCGCTTACTACTTTGTTTAACTCGAGTATTTCTGGTTCTAACTGGTTTATTCAATACGGTGCTCAAGCTCCGCTTGGATATGTTCCTCGTTTCATTAACTGGAAGACAGATATAGATGAAGTATTCGGAAAATTCCGTTCTTCCGCTAAAGAT
>NFZC01004475.1_pt1 | contig 13185 bp, 6 predicted proteins | sample 1095391 | NCBI WGS metagenome assembly NFZC01 (sample SAMN03609890, study PRJNA323583) | gut metagenome | isolation source: feces | host: Rattus norvegicus | place: Denmark: Riget | collected 2013
TATGATACAGATGAATTATATAAAGCGATAGATTATACAGTAGATGCTTATGATGAAATAAGTAAACACACTATAAAAGATATGCACGAAGAAGAAAGATATGACCTAAGAAATATAGAAGGATATACTGATGCAGACTTAGTACATGTAGCATGTGTCGAACCATCATTTGAAGCCGTGCTTTCTAATAATATGTTGAGATTTAAAAAATACGCAGAAGAAAATACTGTACTTATAAAGACAGGCTTCTATTATATAAATGGAAAAGAATATTATTTATTCTCTAACAATGATACGAAAGAGCTTGATAATAAAAGCTATATGGAATCACAAAATATAGAAAAGATAGGTGGAGAAATTTACTTATATAAAGCTACTGATAATTATATAAGAAATTCAGAAATGCTTCTTAGAGGAATGAATGAATTATATGAATTTAATTGCGCTAAGAAACCTACTTATGGTATATCAGATTTTAATAGCTTAACTGCTTGTGATTCTTATAATTTATGGACTACTTTTGAAATGGGAATATCATTAGATTCAGGGCTTAATGGATCTTGTTTAAACTTTAATCAAAAGGTAAAAAATGGATATGCCTTTATTGAACTTACAGAGTATTTATCTGATGAAAGTATAATAAGTTTATACGCAGATGAAAGCTTAAAAGTATTTATTGGAGAAGAAGAAAAAATAGATAGTGCTACATTTACAGAAGCTTTAAATATAGAAGTTAAATCTGAAATGATGGCAGAAGATGAAAAGATAAGAGAAAAACGACTTATAAAAAAAGACGACACTAGATACTATTTAGTTGTATCTGGCAAAGGAAAATTAGATGATATCATAATAAAGAAATTTAAAAATGAATCTTATCTTATAGGACATGATAAAAACATAGATAAACTTGGATTAAATATATCAGAACAAAAAACTGAAGGGGTAGTATTTAGAATGCCAATTAAAGGAAATAAATATTGTATAAATAATGGCGCTACTATAACTAGAGATGGATCAATAAGAATATCTCCTAATGTTTTCTGGGGAATAACTAAAATATATGAATATGATACAAAAGAAGATTTTACAAAATGTGTTCTTAGTGGAGTATCTGTAGAAAATGATTATATAGCTACATCTAGAGTAGAAGGTCAGATGATGACTGAGCCAATATTTATAGATAATCCTTTAACTATAAAAAGATTGTTCTTTAAAATAAATGACATAGATTTCGATAATATGACAAATATAGAAACAACTATATATGCATCTAATAGTAAGTCTGGTCCATTTAGAAATATAATGTATTTTAAAAATAATACAGGATATCTATATGGAGATTATTTAGATAAATATATAAAAATTAAGCTAGATATTCCAGCAGATAAAATAGTTAATAACTTAAGTGTGTTTGTAGAATATAAATCTGACAAACAAAATGCTCCAAAATTATATATGCCAAATACAGGAGAGTTAATAACTAAAGTATATGATGCTCAGGAAAATTTAGACTATAAAGTAAAATCTATATCAATAGATGACGTAAGTAATATGAATGATGTAGAAATAAGTATAAGAGCATCTAGAGATAAATATTCAGCAGATGTATGGATGGATTGGAAAACTCTTACAATTAACAATAAAAAGCAAATTGTTAATACAGTAGAGTTTGAAGATTCAAGATTTTATCAGATGAAAATTAAAGTAACTGGTAAAGATACATATATAAAAATGAATCATTTAGATCTAGAAGTAAAAGGATAGGCGGTGAATAAATGCTACAGCCAACTAGTAGAATAGAACAAACTGAAAAAGGTATTTCATTTTATGAACAAGATATTCTATTTGATGATTATATTTATACTGGTGATTTCGATATAGAAGTTACAGTAGATTATAATAACATTGGCTTTGGTATTATGTTTGCTAACAGTGAAGGTTCGTCCTTATTAGATAAGGACGAGCTATTACTGTTCAAAATAGGAAACAAAAATGCTGAAGTTATATACAAAAAAGAAGAATTGCAATCAACTATAGCTAACTTTAGTTGTGCTTATGCAAAAACTTGCACAGAAGATCTTAATGTTAAAATTCAAAAAAGATCTAATAAATATATATTGTTTGTTGGTTCTCAAAAAATAACAGAGTATAAAGCAGCGTGCGATATAGAGTCTTTTAATATTGGATATTATTCTAATAAAGATAATGTAATTAAGAAAATAAAAATATCTGCTTCAGTACCATATTCATGGATGGTTAATATGGAAAACACTAATGGTGGATATATAGAATTCTTTAGAGATGGATTTGAACTTAAAGAGTGTACAGATAATGCAGAAATAGGACAAATGGATATCTTACTTAGAAGAGGCAAATATTATCTTAAATATAAATCTACAGATACAGATGTAAAAGCTTATGTATTTGAATCTGAAGCAGATGAAATAATAGATGATGAAAAGAATATTCTTAAAAAAGATGGAAGTTTTACTGTAGAATCAAATAAAAAAGTTACAATAAAGTTTGTAGGAACTAAAGGTAAAATATCTAAGATATGCATTACTTCACTTAAAGATAATGAATATGTAAGAACAAATCCTGATGTAGGAAACTCAATTATAAATGAAGGAAGTTATATTAAATTCTTATTAGATAATATAAAAGAAATTAGTTTTAAAGGTACAATATTCTATGTGCCTGGAAATAATCATACAGGTCCTTTTGATTATCAAATAGTTGCAGATGAAAATAGAAATTATGGTATATATGACACAAACACAGCTTTAAATATCCAGTATGAGTATAAATTTGCTAAAGGAATAATGTCGATATATAAAGAAAAACGACTTATAAAAGAACTTAAAATAAATGGTTCTGTGCTTACAATATTTAAAAATATAAATGCAGTTATTACAGACTTAATAGTAACAGATATAAATGGAAACAATGAAAATATAATTGTAGAAAATACAATTAAGAAATTTGTTCCAGGTGCAATTAAATCTCCTATTACAGTATTAGATGAAACTAATATGCCTTTAGATTTATCTTCATCATATAGATATTATTATAAGAACGGAAGAAAACAATTTGTATTTACAAATAAAGAAAGAGAATATTTTAAACCAGCACATTCTATAAGGTTGAACAGTATTCCTTCATCTAAATCAGGAACTATAATAACTTACGGAATAAGAGAAAACTCTAAGCTAGATATAGATAGAATCCTTGAAATAGAAAAAGAAGGAAAAGATACCATAGATGCTTGTGCAAATATATACGATATCTTATTTGAATCTGATTTGAAATATGTAGATAAGAAAGCCAAAGAAATAAGAATATCAGATTTATCAGATTATAAACTTATAATAGTTGATTATTTAAAAGAAGACTCATTCTGTATTAATTATAGATATAATCTAAACAGTTATGAGGTAGATATTTCTACTGAAAGAGATGATAAAAATTTACAAATATTATATGACAATACTGAGAAAGAAGTAGATGATATAGAATATATAAATGAAAAATTGTATCTAGATACTCAGATGATTCCATCAGCAAGTTGTTATATAGTATTGGGAAGATAGGAGGTGTATTGTTATAAAAATTTATCCTTCCAATCATAAAATCAAAACAGTAATGGATACACATATAGATACAGATTTAAACATGGCTCTTGCTTATATAAATCTAGACTATACAAAATATCAAATAATAAAATCAATATCAGATGATTTTTCTCAGTCAATTAAAAAGCCAGTTCTTCCGAATCAAGAATTTGACGATGTAGATATAAAATTATTCAATGACTTTGAAGAGGAAATTCCTATAGAAGATTTAATAAAAAGAAATGGCGATAAATATGTTTATTGTCCTAATGGTGCACAATCATTTAATCCTAAAAGATTTGTCTATGGTACAACAATACAAAAGAAACAGAATTATAAAATATCTAATAACTACAATATAAATGTATTATGTGTAGACGATCCAGATTCATTAGATTTATCAACTAGATTAGAATCAATTTTTTCTGCTCCATCAGAGCTTGGATTATTACCACCTAATATAAAAATAAATAGTAATAAGATGTCTCCATATTTGCTTACTACAGGAAGTATGGCAGAAAAAGATTTTGTATTTATAGAATCTCCAGACGGAATATTCTATGATGATTCAAAAGAAACTGCAATAGATTATTTAGAGTATTTTAATAATAATACTAATGTATGGGTTGGCTGCGATACAAATGTAGATTATCCATTCTTAAATATTGCAGAAGAATATTCATTTAGGTTAAAGTTTCCAATAGTATCAAAAACAGATATAGTTAAAAGTTCTATAGTCTTTGACACTACAGCATTAATAGAAAGACCTGGTATTGTAATACATAATCTATTTGTAGGAGATACTGCTCCAGTAATAATAGTAGAACATAAAGGAAGAGGATTTAAAATATTCTCTCATTCTAATGTATTAAAAAATCCTCAAAAGTATTCAACTTTGATTTACGAAGTAATGATGTATGTATATTTAAATAGTTATAAAAAAATACCAGAACAAGCTGGTTGGATAACATATACAATACCAGATTATGAAGTGGTAGGAAATGTACTTACTAAGAAAAGTAGATTTATGTCAGAATTAAATTTAAACAATTATCTTAAATTAAAACAATATGAATATACTGTATCTGAGGTAAATATAGAAGCTGATTCTACTGTAAGAACTCCTACTGATACAGATAATGATTTAATAGATACATCTAGTGCAATTAAATTAGTAGATGTAATAGACGGAAGACTGATATTTGAAATGGATAAAACAGTTACTATGTCAGATTATTCTGAGCCAACAAAACCTATAGGATATACTTCTGTATATTCCGAAGGCAAAGTTTGGTATTTACCAAAAATACATTATATTATTGAATCTGATATTTCATCTAATACATTTGTAGAAGAGAAGGAAGATTCGATAGAAATAAAGATATATCCATTTAAATCAACAAAACATGGAATAAATACAAAGTATGACTTTACTTTAAATATTCCAATTATAAAAGCTGAAAATGAATATATAAGCAAAATAAAAGAAATTACTTATAGCATATACATAAGAAATGGAATAATAAGATATATTCCATCTGACCAATATAATAAAGAAGAAAAAAATAGCGTTGTGTTATTTACAGTAGAAATAAGACAAACAGCTAATGCTATAAATATATATGATATGCGTCAATTAGGTGGAGGACTTCCAGAAGATTTGCCAGACAATTATAACCTTTTAGATATAGGACATATAAATGGAAGACCATATCGAGATTCTTCAACTTTAGTTATAACACTTCCTAAACGATATGAAAAATTTGAAAAAGAAATTAGAGAAGCAATAGATGAGTTTAAAGTTGGAGAAGACTATTGCGCATTATTCTTTGAAGATAAGGAGGAAATATAATTGGCGAATAAATTAAAAACAATAGATTTCTCTGATGGTATATATTCAGATGAGATAGAATATAATTTTGATATTTTATCTGGAGAAATAGAAAGAGAAAGAAAGAATATAGGTGGTCCTGGGATTGCTTCAGGGCTTGAAATAGAAGTTTTGAATGATGATTATAACTTCGGAATTAAACTAAGTGAAGCATCAATAGTAACAAATGAAGGTGAAGAAATACATCTTAACACTAAATTCTTAGATATAGATCCTCCTAAGTTAAGTAAAGAAATAGAATACTTAACTGTCAATTCATCAAATCAAATAACATTAAAGCATGTTCCTTATTCTTTAAATAGAAGATTCCCAGTACAATATACAAATGAATTTGATCCAGCTAAATCTGGTATAGACATAAAATATAGAAATTCTCAAAATGATGATGACTATATAAGAGTTAAAGCAATAGATGGAAAGACGCTAACTCTTACAGGTGTGACAAGAAATGATATAACTATAGTTTATCACTATACTGCAAATAGAATAGATACAGTTTATCTAGACGATAACTATGAAATAAAAACTGTATCTGGAATAACATCTCCAACTCCATCAGCAGTATTGCCTCCTAGATATAAATATCTAATAGCTAATCTTGAAATAAATCCATTATACCAAAAACTAAATGATCCAACTGTATATGCAGAAATAATAATGAAAAAAGATTTAAGAAAGACTAGAAATCTATATACAGATAAAGATGGAAAATTATATATTTGTGGGATTCCTTTTGAGGACTTACAGGTTATAAATATAATTGAGCCAACAGAACCTAAAGAAAACGACTTATGGTTAGATACATATAACTATACATTATATATTTGGAAAAACTGTGATAGATTAGTTTATAGAGGTCAAACAATATGTGAAACTAATTTTGATTACAATCCTGATTTTAAACAAGATTACTTTACTGATATTTATTATTATGTAGGCAAAGATGAATTAAAAGTATATGTAAATGATGTAGAGTTAGAAAAAGATGAATTTGCTGAAATAATAAACGGCGTTGTAGCAGATAAAAATGATGCAAATAAAAATGCTAAAACCAAATGTTTTAGAATATATAAAGAACTAAAAATTGGCGACAAAATAAACTATAGAATAGAATATAGAGATGCACAGTATATGTGGATTCCTATAAATAAAGTAAATTATACAATGGCAAAGGAAAGAAAGATATTTGGTAAAACAGATGAATATGATTTTGGAAATTATTTTGCAACTAATGGCGCAATGGCTATGGACAATGACGAAAATAATTATCCTAGAAAGTATCAATATTTCTTCTTCCATTATGATAAAGATAGAAATATGCTTTACACTCCTGGAAGAAACGAGTTAAGTTTAATAATAAATCAAATACCATTACATTCAGATCAATTTGAAGAAATAACATTTATAGATTTAATCGAAGATAGACTTCCTGCTAAAGTAAGAGAAGCTGCTGAAAATCATTTTGGTTGGGACATAGGTATACAAAGTAGACAAAATGAAGAATTTGATAATATGGGAATAGGATTTAAAATAGTTGATCCATTAGATGTTAAAGTAGATCAAGAAGCAAATGGTGCTATAGATTTATTTGTTGAAGCAATAGTTGAAAGAAGAATATCTGATTCTCCATTTAAAAGAAAGCTTCAAAGAACATCTACTTTCGTATATGAAAAAACTTTAAATATAACTGACTCAACTAAAACAGTTATAGATATAGATGAAGGAGTTTACTATAGATATAGAGAAAAACAATTAGAAGTATATTTAAATGGAATAAGACAAATAAAAGATGTCGATTATCTTGAAGGTGTAGATATAGAAGGTCAAGGTGGATATGAAGTTCCTAGTGATAGATATTCTATAAAAGATGGTAACTTACCAGAAAGAGCAAGGGGAAGTATATCAAGACAGTTTGAAATTATAAATCCAGCATTCTCTACTGGAGACAAATTAACTTATAGAATAACAACAAATATATTCTCATATGACCACGTAAACGACCTTATTGATGATATAGAATATAGATTAGATGCTTCTGTTGAAAAAGTAGATGCTTCATATGCAAAAACACAAGAGCTTCAAAAAGATATGGAAGCAGCGATAAACAATGTATATGATAAGATGGAAGAAATAGAAGCTAATCAAGGTGGAACAGGTGGATTCTTAACTGAAGATTCTATAATAAAAGAATCACAGCTGCCTCCATCTATAGTTAAAAATAAAGTACAATCTCTTGATCATATTAATTTTGCAATACAGTATGAACAAGGCAAACTTGCTTATAATGTTACAGATAATTTAAGAGAAGAAGATTTCGTTGTAGTTATAAAAAGAGATGCATTGACTCAAACAGATAGAATGTTTATAAGAGATGTAGATTATAGAATTATAGATTTAGAAGATACATCTGGATATACAGGAACTACATTAAATATATTATCTACTGCTGGAAATTTAATGAATGATGAAGATACATTAATAGTTACAGGAATTAAATTTGGAAAGGAAGGTAGATAAAAATGGAAAAAGCAAATATATCATGGTCTGTAATGGAAGACAATCAATTTGTACAACAAATGATAAATGACGCAGATAGAACATATTCTCCAGGAGATACCTATATCAAAAAAATAAGAGTATGGAATAATAGATCTGGAGATGAAGATACTCTAGATGCAATAGATGCTAAACTTATAATATTCTTTAAAAGTTATGAAGATAGCTTTTTACTTAATTTATGTAAGATAAAAATTGGCTCTGAACAACCACAGAAGATAAATATAGATGTAGATAAAGGAACATTTAATTTAGGAACTATATCTGGAAGAGCTAACCACGGAATAGATGCAAATAAAGAAAATTACAAAGAATTTGAATTGCAATTTGGTCCTGTTCCTGCTAATATGAAAAGTGAATTAAAAAGTATAATTCTTGATTTAGAATATAACTAGTTGGATTTATACGCACAGAATGATATAATAATTATAGAAAAATAGTTAAAAAAAAGAGAAACCTAGTAAGAAATGGCTTCCTGATTCATAAAATATTTTTTATTTATTAGAATCACTCTTACGGCCATAAGATTGATTCTTTTTATTATCTTTATAGAAATATACAAGTAAAGTTGTATATATTAAATATATATTTTTCATATATGATCACTTCCTGCGGAGGAAGCAAAAGAAAAGAGTAGGCTTATTATAAGCTTGCTCTTTTTTTGTAATATAAATAAAGATAAAGAGAGGTGAAACCTTATGGGAAGATATTCTCCAGATGAAGGCGATATTATACTTCATCCCAATTATGATAGTGGATATACTAGATATGACTTATCTATTAAACAAATAATAGAAAGCATTAATGACTGTAACTATCCAATAGATGCAGATAATATATATGTAGATGATGACGGAAATAAAATACCAATTGTAGATTATATTCATTCGCATGGTGGTGGAGGAGGAAAACCAGATGCTCCAGATCCAAGCAAATCTTATAGATTAGAAGTTACATCAAGCAATGGTAATATAATTTCTGGACGAGATTTTGAAAGTATTCTTTCAGCTACATTATATGAAAACAATACAGATGTAACTAAAAAAATAAATGAAAAATATTTTAAATGGACAAGAGTAAGCGGCTCTACTACTCATGATCAACAATCTGATGCAGAATGGAATTTAAGATGGGCGCAAGGCGCAAAAGAAATTCCAATAACTAAAAATGATGTAAAAAAAAGAGCATTATTTAATTGCTATTTTGTAACAGAAGATGCAGAAGAAGTTGTATGGGTAGTAGATGCTTACGAGCAATACAAAAACATAATGGAAGGTGATAAATAATGGCAAGCAATATACCTGGATATAAAACACTTGCTTCGGCTCAAATAACAATAACAGACCAGACTGATGCTTCTGTGTTAGCTGGAAACATGTCTGTAATATCTGGTTCTAAACAGCAGATATATCTAACTGGTGCATCAACACCATTCTCTCCTGACTGGAAAGTTAGTAACTTAGTTTTAAGACCTTTTTTAACTGCTTCTGGTATATATAGAGGCAGCTCTTCTGATAAATATAATCCAAACTTATTTGATGTATGGGAATATCCTAACTTAGATTCTCCTGAAGATGCTGGCGTAACTACAGGATACATAAAAGATATAGAATGGTATTTAGTGGACAGCGCAGGAAATGAAACATTAATAAATGCAGAAAGCGATGAACGATTTTCTCATTCTTGGACTTATAGAAAAGATGATGAAACTAAAGTAGTAAATGATAAGCGTCAATTAGTTATAAAAGATAACTTATTAAAAAAAGATTCAACTGCTTCTATAATGATTAAATTCTCATTCCATGATCCATTCGCTAATGTAAATATAGCTCAACAGTATTCAACAGAAATAAATTGTTTGAGTACTGGTGTAGGAACTTCTAAAACTAATATTGTTTCTGTTAATGGTACAAGTTTTTATAATGGAGAGCCAAAAAACTTACTATTAATAGCTGAATATTTTGTAGACGGAGAAAAGAAAGATTTACAAGGTGACATAGAAAGTCCTAGTGGAACAACAGCACTTAAATGGTTTGTAAGAAGTCAAAGTAAAGATGGTTGGGCTTTACTTGATCCAACTACACAAGATGATAATATATGGAATAAACCTGGTCAAGAGAAATTATATGAATTACATAGAGTAGATACTTATGATCCAGATACAAATAAATATACAACAAGCAAATCTAAAAACGCAAAAGGTGCAACTGCATTGTATATATATAATGATTTAATAGCTGGTTCTGATGTTATAAAAGCAACAGTTACTGATGGTGTAGAAGGAAGAGATTTCTCTGCAATAGAACTTATATATGATTATTCAGATCCAGTACAATGTACAATAACATCTTCTAATGGAGATAAATTATTTAAAGGAATAGAAACTGTTAGCACTATACTAAAAGCAGTGGTTACTTATAACGGTAACATATTAGAAGATGGCGCACCAGAATATGGAGAAGCAGGAAATGCTAATGACAGAATATTCGACTTCTATTGGTATAAGACTGATTTAATGAATCATAAAGTTTATAACTGTTGGATGGAAGACAGAGTATTAAAAATGAAATGTACTGAAGACGAAGATTATTCTGCTGATAATGGTTATCCTAAAAAAACTACAAGAGAAATAACTGTAAGTGCTAATGATATAGATAGCAAAGCAATATTTACTGTAGATATTTTAAATAAGCAAGCTGTAGCAGCACAAGCTAAAAGAAAAGCTATGCATAAAGGATTACTTACTGAATCTCTTTTATATGAAGCTAAAAATGCAAACTTAAATATAGGAATACCAGAATATGATATAGAAGCACAACTTGCAACAGCAACTGAATTAAAAGCGTTATCTGAAGAATAATCTAAAAGGCAGGTGATGTTTTTGTCTTATAATTTAAAAGACTTAATATGTAGAGGTGCTCTTACACTAGAAGTAGTAGACAACTTAGTATTATATAAAGCAGAGCTTATGAGTAGTATCGGAAACATATTTAGAAACAATGATTTATCTACTGATATAACAGTCGTAGTTTATAAAGGATTAGACGATATTACTAATAAATTTACTGATATAGAATGGAAAAGATTTACATTTGACTCTAATGGAGAAGATGATAAAACTTGGGGCGAAAAGCATAAAGGTAAAAAAACTATAACAGTAACTAGAGAAGAGATATTAGGTAAAGCTGTAATACAATGTGGGGTTTATCAAAATATAAGTGGAGAACGAGAATTAGTCGCTGCACAATCTATTACATTTATAGATGTTAATGATATGACTCCTTCTACTACGCCTCCAGATAATCCTAAAGATGGAGAAATATGGATAGATAGTTCTGTTGATCCACCTATTATAAATATTTGGGACGAAGAAAAAGGACAATGGCGACCAATAACTACAGTTGGTTCTTCAACTAAAAACTTAATTAATAACTCTAATTTCTGGAAAGGATATGACTTTACAGATTTTACCTTAACAGGAAAGTTAAATGATTATAGAATTGCTCCTTATCAAGGGAAAAATTACGCTCAATTAAGAGCAGATGGATATGATGAAGAAATACGAGGTTTCTATCAAGATATTAAAAAAAGTTATTTCCCTGACGAAACATATATACTACAAGCTAATGCTTATCTATTAGATTTTACAGGAATGTACGATGGTGGAATAACTTTAAAAGTAGTAGATGTAACTACAAAACAAGGTCCTAATTTAGAAGAGATAGAAATAGAAAAAGAACTTGTATCAGAAACATTTAAATTAAAGAATAATAAGATAGATCATATTTATACTTCATTTGTTATGCCAACTAAAATAACAAAATTAAGAGTATATATATATGGAGAAATAGGTAAAGCTTTCCATATAGCTATAACAGAATTATCGTTATCTCATAATAACAAACCACATGATTGGGAAATGAGTGATGATGATTTACAATGGAAAATAGACAATAAAGTAAGTAACGATCCAAAAGAAGTTTTTAATGCATTAACTGATAATGGAAAAATGCAAGGTATATATACTGCCATAAATCCAGAAACAGGAAATGATGATTATTATATAAATGCAAATTATATAAAATCAGGACAAGTTGAAGCAGATTATATAAATGCAAAAGGATTAACTGTTTCTAAAGACATTCTACAAGAAGATGGAACAAATAAAACAGTTAATACATTAGAAGTAACTAAAGATGGAGATGTACATATACTTGCAAATAAGTTAAGTATAATGCCATATGCTGAAACAAATATCCCTACAAAAGACGAAGTAAATAAAGAACTTGAAACAAAAGTTAATGCAGATAAAGAATCTATTATAACAGCCATAAATGATACAGGTATATTTATGGAAAATGGTAAGCTTACAATTAATGCAGATAATGTTTCTACAGGAATATTAAAAAGTAGAAATGATATGTCTAAATTTGACTTAAATAATGGGACTTTTAGACTCGGAAATAGTGATGACAATTTTAAATTAAAATTTGATGGTACAGATTTATTGTTTGGTAAAGGTGCAATTAAATGGGAAAACTTAGATAACACTATAACTGATGAATTAATGCCATATGATGTTTACTTAGAAAAAACATTTGTTATTGTAGATGATGAAGTAAATACTTCCGAAACAACTCAAGGAGAAGATGGTGAATTAATTATACCAGATGCTAAACCAACAAATAGAGTTTTAGCTGTTAAAGGAAATGATAAATTAACTCCAGTAGATACAACTACTCCTAAAGAAAATGAATTTAGTTTTAGAATATTAGAGCAAAGTAATTGTGAAGCAATTAAATATAAACCAGATTCTTTTTATATAAATAGAGTAGATGCAGAAAATGCTTATGTTAAAGTTTCAATATCTTGTGAAGATAAACAAATACTTACAAGAACAATGACAATAACTAATAAGAATATAGAAGGCATAGAAGGACCACCTGGACCTCCAGGTCCTGGAGGAGATTTAGCTACATTCGTATATTGTAAATCTAACGAAAAACCAGCTAAACCTGTTGGGAATAATCCAGAAGGTTGGTATGAAAGAATAGAAGAAATAATTGAACAAGGCGACTTATGGTGTTCTCAAGGAATTAAAGATGCTAATACTGGAGATATAAAAGG
>NFZC01009879.1_pt1 | contig 13082 bp, 10 predicted proteins | sample 1095391 | NCBI WGS metagenome assembly NFZC01 (sample SAMN03609890, study PRJNA323583) | gut metagenome | isolation source: feces | host: Rattus norvegicus | place: Denmark: Riget | collected 2013
CATTTCCATTATCTCTATTTCTATCAGCTCCTCCGCCACCAGCATTTCTTTTACCTGTTGGTTCACCGAAATCTCTAGTTGTATATCCTTGACCTTTTCCTCCTCCATATTTTGTTCCAGGTTGATGATATACTCCATTGTCATCCGTTATTCCAGGTGCATCAGATCCATCTGATCCAGCATAAAATTCATCTCCTAATTGATCTACAGATCCTCCACTACCACCATTCCCACCAGTATAAGGACCTCCAGTTGAATTTTCTCCATTAAGTAGTCCATTGCCTGAAGGGTTTCCTCCATTAGCTCTATAATTAGAGTTCATAAATTGAGAATATCCTCCTGTGTCTGGATACCCATAATATAACCCTTCTCCTCCTTTTCCTACTATAATCTCGATAGATTGACCTGGAACAACTGAAACTTGGTTTCCTTGTTTTACTCCTATGGAATCCTTTTTAAATGTTTTGGTATACCCACTTCCAGGTCCTCCTGGAGTATGACCCCAAGTTACCCAATTTCCTCCGGCTCCTCCACCGCCTACTAAAAATATATCTATTGATTTATATCCAGCTGGTATAGTCCAACTAGTAGATGAGGTGAATCTTATCTCTTTATCTACTAACTTCTTAGATCCAAGAGTTCTTCTTCTCATAATTCACCTCCTTTATCTTTACAACTAAGGGATTGTAAGCCCCCCCCTCCGAATTAAATATTTTTAAAATCATATTTATGTAGATGTTTTAACAGTTTCCCAACTTTTAGTTGGAGTAGCATAAGTCATATCTCCTTTACTTAAGTAAACATGATAGTTTGTAGCATCATCTCCTCCTCCTTGATCTCTATCAAATGATCCAGTTAAAGTTTCATCTATATAGATAGCAGAGGTAGATTTAGATATATCATGATAATAACTACTAGAGTAATCATATAACTTACCACTTATTCTAAACCATCCTCCCCCAGTTCCCATAACCGACGTAACTGTTCTCTCATCTCTTCCAGTTTCTACCCTAGTTCCACTTACCTTATTAGTAGTATCCGTTGATATTACATTATCAGAAGTCCCATAATTAATAGTCACTTGTCCGTCTGTTGAGACCCTTCCAGTTCCTGGAGAAGTATAAGATACTTCATGAATATCTACAAAAGTACAAGTATATGGGGTGGAGTAGTGAACATCGAAATATCGCGGAGCAGAATCAAAGTTTACTGCAATTCTCAATTTTCCAGTATCTGGATTAAGAGTTAATTCTACAGAGTAAGTACTGGGACTATAAGTCCCGTAACTATAATCACTTCCGCTGCCACTTCTCTCTGAGGTATATGTATAACTTCCAGGTAAAGAAACATTAGATAAACTAACATCATAAGTAGAATTGACTGATGTTGTATAAATAAATTTTCCTCCAGATATAACACCTACTGGAGAATTATTAAAATTAACTGTAGCTCCATTACAGTTAGAATATACTGTGTAAGTATATTTTTTACTATTTCCTAAAGTTCTTTTTCTTAACATAATTATTAAAACTAAAAAAGATAGCCATACAAGGTTATACTCGTACAGCTATCTTTCTATTATTACTCAGCTATTTGTACATAGATCCCAACTAAATCATCTAAATTCTGATAAACTGGTTGTTGTGAATCTCTGAAACACATATAAGTTACTCCATTTTGAGAATAGTACTTACCAAGTTCTAATTCCATATTATTATTGAATGGAATTGGATCTTCTTTAGTACCAGCATGTTTTTCATTTATCTCTTCGTATAGAGCTGCTGTATCTATGGATGGAGGCTGATTTTCTAGTACTGGGTTTATCTCTTGTTTTACTTTGTATAGTTTATCATCATACATAACCCTTTCTCCTACTGATAGAGATCCTCCTATGAATTCTTCCCATTCTGGATGAAGTAATTTAACACTTAAAGCCTGTTCATCTGTAAGACTCATAGTATTTACAGCCATTTTAGCAAATGACATTAATTGCATTTCTGGAACATTAGCTGTGGCTATAGATTCTGAGGATAGTATATCTTCTTGGGTTAATTCTGTAGGTTCTGGATAATTATCATCTACTACTATAGTCTCAACTTCCTCTACAGATTCACAAGAGTCTATTTGAGACATTTTATCAGTAAATGATACGTTACATTGCTGTTCATAAACAGTTATAGCGTCTACTATATATTCAACCGAATCTACATTTACTGAAACATCACCAAGTAAGATAGAAGAATCTCCCGATTTTTTGGCTATATTGGCTTCATCTTTTTTTATAAGCCTCTGATAATAATCCATATAGATAGGATTATTATTGTATTTAAATTCTCTTAATTTAGAAGAATGGAGTCTTCCTAGTTCTGCTATTTTATTGTTTTTTGCTTGTTTTAGTAATTCTTCTGGAGTTGGCCCAGGAGGTTCTGGGTTCAACTCCATGTTAAATACTTCTTCTGCTGAGGCATCTGGGTTTTCCTCCCTAAAAGCTACCTGCTCTTCACTAAGTAAAACCCACTTTCCATTCTTGTAATCTTCCCATGTAGTTCCTATTTCATAACTATTTTCGTCTAATAGGAAATCCAATTCTACATAAATAGTAGTTGTGTCTTTTTGTATGTATATATTCATTATGCTATTTCTCCTATTCTAATTGAGTATTTACTAGATTCGTAACACCATATAGACATTTCTATAAAGCTCTTAGATGGAATGCTAACACTAGTTCCATTCATTGATACAAAATTTCCACTGTTTGGTATTGGTTGTGTAATTGCACTAGAACTATTATTATATATTCTTATATATAGTTCTTGACCTACTTCTAAATTAGAAGCTAGACTTAAACTTGTTGCTGCTGTTACTGTAGCTACAATAGAACGTTTAGTAATTGGCAAACTAGCCAAAGTAGTTACGGTATTAACTCCAGTTAATTTATCCAATCTAACTTTATCCTCTTTACTCATCAATCCATCGGCAGAAGTCGTAGCTACAGAGTAAGTGGTATTTGTATCTGTCCAAGGTACATTTACGTATGCGTTATTACTGCTATCCAACTGTACCTTATAATTCTTTCCAGATGTAGTATATCCTACCTTAATGCCTCCTAATTCTGAAGAAGTAGATGCAGGTAATACATATTGACTAGGTATAGTAGGCTTATTAGTTAGATCTTCATAATTTCCACTGAACTTATTATCATCTACATATTTCTTTGTAGCAGGTTGATAATCTCCGGTAGGAATATATTCAGTAGAGTTGTCCTTAGCTAAATAGTTCGATAAGTCTACCTCTGGAACCAAATCTTCCCAGGATTCTCCATTTTTATATTTAGTCAATCCATTACTTGGATTAACCCAAATCTTTTCACCCTCTGTTGGTTCAGTAGTACCTACATATACTTCGTCATTTTCCATAGTTAATGTAGGAATAACTATATATTTAGGTTCTGAACCACCCTCTGTGTATTTCGGATTTTTATATTTAATTACTGCCATATTTTATTCTGCTATTTGTACATAAATTCCTACTAAGTCAGATAAATCTTGATAGACTGCTTGACCTGTGTCTCTAGTACACATATATATAATATCATCTTGGATGTAATATTTTCCTAATTCTAAAGCCATATTGTTGTTGTATGGTATTGGGTCTGTCTTTGTCCCATCATGAGTTTCATTAATTTCTTCATACAATGCAGCAGTATCTATAGATGGAGGTTGATTTTCTAACACTACACTAATATCTTGCCTTACTTTGTATAAAGCATCTTCATGCAAAACTCTAAATCCAGTAGATAAAGATTTACCTATAAATTCCTTCCATTCAGGGTGCAAGTTCTTTACACTAATAGCTTGGTTATCAGTTAGTGGAGTTGCATTTATAGTCATTTTAGCAAATAGTATAGCTTGATTCTCTTTAGAGTTTTTTTGTCTGTTACTTGCTAATCTTCCTAATTCCACCTGAGTAGTATGAACTTCTTCTGGCAATTCTAATTTAAAATTCAATTCATTTATTTCTTCTATAGTAGAACATTGATTAATTTCGTTTACTAAAGTTTCTACTACTTTTTTATATTTGCTACTATAATTATCTATCATCATCATTACTTGTAATACTGACTGAGCTTTTAAAGTAATTATAGAATCATCACAAGTAAGAGAAATAGTAGAATTTTCTGCATCAGACTCGCATTGAGACTTAATAGTTGCTCTTTCTGCATCAGATGCCCAATACTTATGTCCATCTATATAAAAAGAATTAGGTTGGAAGTTATCTCTTACCCAGTTTACTACTATGGTTTTTAATTCTTCAATAGCAGCTTTATATCCTAATTCTGCTTCTACATACTCATATAATTCTGCTTCTTCCTTTTGTTCTTTAGATATATTCCATCTAACTCTCCAAGAACCAGAACCAATGTATTCAAGCAGTTGAGGTTTTAAAGTGCTACTTGCTTTTAATATTCTCATGTTATTCAAATTTGTAAAATCCATTTTCTGATATTATCTTAGTTTCAAAAGGTAAATCTGAGTTACTAATCTGCTCAGCTGCTTCAATAATCATTTCAGCAAATGTAGTAAACTTAATCTCTCTATCTTCATAAGTAGCTGAAATATCAACACATTTATTACCTCTTTTAAACTTGACTTTCATGCTATTAATTATTATAATCTTATCTACTATGTCAGGTACTCTAACACGGGTTTTAACTTCAATTCCTAAATCCTTGAAGGTTCTCATTCCGGTATATGTTCTCCATAGATTACGACAGTTTGCATGACAAAAAATCCCCCAATATGAGCCTAAAATATTTCTTTTGGATTCAAATGTATTGCTCTGTCTTAGTTTATTAATAAAGTTCTTTTTAATATATTTTCTAACAAGTATATATTCATGCCTAGATTTGTATCCTAAAAAGTCTACACTTCTAGATTCTACTGGAAATACCTGCCAGTTTGGTTTCAATTCTAGTTGTATATCCTTTAAATAGTCCTGTATCTTATGAAATATGTTCCATAGATATTCTTTTGTTGGACCTAATATAACTATATCATCACAATATCTAAAATAGTATTTAACTCTTAGAACTTCTTTTATCCAGTGATCCATTGGAGTTAAAAAGAAATTAGCAAAATATTGAGAAGTATAATTTCCAATAGGGACTCCTTTATCAGTGGAGTCTATTATTTCTTCTAGTATTATCAAAAGTCTTTTATCTTTAAACTTACGGGCTAGTGCAGCTTTCATAAGTTCTTGATTAATGGAAGGATAAAATTTATGTATATCTAATTTTAAACAGTATACAGTATTTTTTTTATCCTTTAATGCCTTAGTTAACCTCCTTAATCCCATATGGATTCCTCTTTCTTTAGTAGATGAATATGTGTCTACTATAAAAGATTTTCTAAATATTGGTTCCATATAATTCATAAGAGCATGTTGTGCTATTCTATCTCTTATGGGAAGTTTATAAATTTCTCTAACTTTGCCTCCAGTCTTTAGATTAAATATATAGTATGGAGATGTTCTATAAGTTAGTGTTTTTAACTCTATTAGAAGAGTTTTCAAATTATTTTTTAAATCTTTATTGAAAGCTATTACATCTTTGTAGTGTTTCTTACCTCTAGTAGCATTTCTGTAAGCTAAGAGTATATTTTCTTCTGTACATATTTTATCAAATAAACCATTTATTCTTTTCATAAGCACTATTGTTGCAATAAAGCACTTCGCTAATCAGCTACCATACTTTTTAAAAAATGCATTCTATCTTTTGCCAAGAGGCAAGGTGCAGCCCTACTAAAATACAAAGTGAAAAAAAAATGAACAATATTGTGAGAGCTGATATTGGTATTAGAATTGCTAGAATCATTATTAGCATTGAAATAAGTGACGCTGCTATTATCATTGGTAGAATTATTAGAGCGTATAGTAACATGCCAACTAGAATTAGCTACATTGCTCTGTTTTTTATTTTAACAGAGGATGTTACCTACATTAGCTTCGGGCAGACCTGTTAATCTATTTATTTAAAATCCTACTGGTAATGATTTAAATTCAACAGGATCTTCTATAACTTGTATAGACCCTCTATATTGGATGCGAGAGCTGATAAGGGCATTAGAAAAGCCAGAATCATTAGCAGCATAGAAATAAGCGACGCCGCCATAACCATAGGCAGAACTAGTAGAGCGCAGCGCAACACGCCAACCAGAATAAGCCACATAGCCCCAGTCACAGTAATGTGTAGTAGAGGAAGCACTTACTTCTGTAGGAATCATATCCCCATGTTCGCCCCAATATACTTTACTTATATATCCACTTCTAGCTGACCCACCTACATCTACTGTACGATAACTAGCGGTAGGAACTGCATCTGGTTCAAATCCATCGTAAATATAGTAAATAGAGCCATTAGAATGTATTCCACTCATCCATTCATACTTACCTCCGTAGAAATCTTCTATACCTAAGAAACTAATTTGAGTAGAAGTTTTTCCATCATTATTACCTAATGAGGATGTAGTACCAATAGTTCTGGTATATGAATTTTCTCCATATCCGAATTGACTCATTTCTTGTGGATTCCTGTTAGCATATTTAGCATAGAATAAATGAGCTATTTTGCAGTGAGTTTCATAATCAATAATGTCGAATCCACTTCCTAATGCTGTAGCATAATTATGAAATACTACAGAAGTTAAACTTCCAGTAGATTGTCCTCCCTTTTTAGACCATAATTTATTGCTAACATTTACAGCTTCAGTTACTCCTACTAATACTCTCCTAGATTGTTTCCATCCATCTTGCTGGAATTGCGATACTTGTAAAGCATGAACTCCAGATGTAGATTCGTCTACATTGAAATAATATTCAGGTACATCTGTCATCCATTGTCCCATACTTCCATCCAAACTGGCAGCAGTAGTTCCATCATGGAATAATTCTGAATTATTTTCATCTAAGTAACAAATAGCCACTCCACTGCTAGTCTTTTTAACTAAGCATCTTTTACCTTTAATCCAGCTGGTATCAGTTCCTCCATTTTGCTCTAATGTATTAGCTCCATCTGAATCTTTGAATATAGTACCTATTGCTGGAGCATACACATAATTGAGAGTAATATCTCTATTTACCCTATCAGCTGTATATGATTGTGTAGCTGGAGTAGAGTAATTAGCTTTTTGATCAGCTGCTACAGAATAAGAAGAGTCAAAAGGAACTTTAAGCACTATAGCTTCTCCATTCCAAGTATATTCTGTAGGAGTACTTGATATTGTTACAGTCACTTTCTGTCCATTGGCAGAAGTACTATCACTAGTAGTTACTGTTATAGTCACTACTTCTGCTTTGTAAGTACCAGTAACTGATTGAGAAGCTCCAGAAGCTTGTTGTGAAATAATTTCAGGAGTTTTATATCCTTCTACAGCTGAAAATGTTATAGTATAACTTTTACCAGTTGGGATCTTAATAGTTTTGCTAGTATCAGCGTTATTAAAACTTAGCGTCTTTTGTGTGCTATCATACTTTACCACAGCAGTACATGATGCTCCCAATCCAGAAGTTTGGTTACATGCTTTATTTACAGTCACTATAGTAGTATTATATACTACAGATACATTTCTTGTTTCTCCCATAACTGCTGTGAATGATTGATCAGCTGGAGTAGAATATCCTTCTACAGCTGCTGCTTTAATTGTGTATTCTGTAGAATGTGGAATATTAAAAGTAAGTTCAGATCCTTCCCAATTAGCTTTTTTAGTAAGACCTAAATATTCTACTGTAATTTCTACACCAGTAAGATCTGAATTGGGATTAGACTGATTGGAAGTAAGATTTACTTTTACTGTTTCAGTAATTTCTCCAATTCCACCTCCTCCAGCTATTTCCTCCCATGAACCATCTTCCTTTTTATATTTCATGGTTCCGTCTTCTGGGTTAATCCAAATATCGCAATCAATTGATGGTTCAGTAGTACCTACATATACTTCTTGTTCTTGATGTTCTACCCAAGATTCATTTTTTCTGATATATGCTTTACCATCATTAGGTGCTTCTTCTACTCCCTTATTATCATCCACATACTTTTTCGTAGCGGGATTATAGTTAGAAGTAGGTGTATATTCTTCTGTATTATCTTTGGCTAGATAGTTTGATAAATCTGTAATTGGAATTTCAACCCATTTTCCATTTTCTCTTACATATTGTTTTCCATCCTTTGGAGCTTCTTCTACTGCAAAGACAGTTGAATCTTCTGATAAGTCTATCCAGATTTCTTGTCCATCAGTAGGTTCAGTTCCTTCAGAAATTAATATCTCATCTTTAGGCAAACAATAGTAAGTTCCATGAGTCCATATTAAATTGGCATCCTGTATAAATACTATGGAAGTATCTAGGATATTACCAGCTTCAAGTTCTGACTCGAAAGTAGACTTAAGCTTAAAGTGAATTAATTTCTTATTAATCGCCATATCACTTAAATTATTAATTAAAGGAATTGGGCTTAAGCCCAATTCCTATTTATGCTTCATGCCAAATTAAGGCATCATCTAATTTGTTTATTGCTTGATTTATTGTATCTGTAGCTGCAACAGCTCCACCTTCTACAGTTGAATATCCAGTTAAGGTTATATCAGCTCCAGATAAAACTGGATTAGAACTGATAGCTTTAGCGTTTACAGTATAAGCATCTACAGTAGCTTTAGCAGCATTTATAGCATTTTGAACTCCAGACAACTTGATACCATCAGCTCCTACAGTTAAAAATGCTTCGGAGGCTGGATCAATAACTGCTATAAAGTTTTTACCTTCTAGCTTGATACCAGTGCTAGCTGTATATACATCTATTAAATCAGTAACATTTACATTAATTACTTTAGAGCCTGCATCTACATTAAAAGTAAATACTAAAAATGTCCCTGTAGTAGCTTCCCCGATTGGTTCATCTTCTGAGGCCACCTTTAATTCTACTGATTGTAACATTCCATCCTTTATAAAGTCAGAAGCTGGAATAGATGCTATCTCAGTAGAGTTTTTACCTATAAGTTTTAATCCATCTGCAGTGCTCCAAGTAAGATTAATGTTAGCTAATAAACCTTCTGCTGCTTGAGTTAATACCTTATCATTGGCATTAATTTTTAATGATATTTCTTTAACTCCTTCTGATTCTGCCTTGTCAGCTATTGCAATAGCCTCTTTACCTTCGTAAGAAGTTAAAGCAGATTGATCAACATATAATCCGTTTTCTGCATCTAATTTAAGAGCATTATCTCCGGATTTTACATTTACTTTAATAGTAGTTTTCTGTCCTTCACTAGGAGTAACTACTACAGATTTATCAGCAGCTTCTACCTTATTAGTTGTTACCTGATTTTGGATATTTGTAATATCCTGTACAGCTTTATCTAAAGCAGCTTTATCGTCTTTAGACATTAAACCTGGAAGATCTGAAGTAGCTTCAGGTAATTCTACAGTTACAGTAGCATTATTATTTTTTGTAAGAGTTAAAACTCTTGTACCCTGATCATAAGTTAATGATTTAATATCATTATTCTTTATAGCATCCTCTAGTTCCTTTAAAGTATCGAAGTTTTCTGAAGCTCCTCCTTTTAAAGCTTCTATAGCTTCTTTTATTTTTTCTGAAATAGATCCTGCTCCCTCTCCAGATATTTTTACTAATTCTTCTTCTGCTTTATCTAAATCAAATTCTAATTTACCTAAAGCAGCATTAACTGTATCAGATGCAGCTAAAGCACCACCAGCTCCTGGTTTAACATATTCAGTTATATTTATATTATTTCCAGATAAAATAGGATTTTCACTTATTTTGATTCCGTTTACTGTATAAGCATCAATAGCTAAATCCTTGTTTTGTAAAGCTTTTATAGCATCAGCATTTGCCTTACCTTTAGAACCCTCATAAGCTGTTCCCTCAGTTTCTCCCAATGCTAAAGAAGCTGAAATTTCTACCATTTCAGAACCATCCCAACGATATAGAATATTAGTTCTACCTTCCGCATCAGCTAACCTATGATTATAGATTGTATCTCCAACAGGAGAAATCCCTTCATCCCATCCACTTGAGGTTTTTGTAAAAATTTTCTTTACATCTTTACAAAAATATTTATCACCCTCTTTAGCTTGAGAAGCACTAGAATCAATATTTAATTCTTCTTGTGTATTTAAGAATTTCTCAATTCCTTGAACTCTACCTAAAGTTCCATCTAATTGAGATGCTGGAATTTTTCCATTCTCATTTAAGCTAGCTAATCCATTAGCCTGCCCTTTTGTAGCTACAAAATTATCATATTCTTGTTTGTTAGAATCAATTAAACCCTTTAATACTTTACCTTGTTTAGCAGATAAAGCAGAAGTAGTAGAGTCTGAATCTAAACTATCTACAATAGTAGTTTTTTCAGCAGCATTAGAATCTATTTGTTTCCATGCAGCATAACTTGAATTAAGGGCATCTTCTGGATTTATCAGCATCCATAAAGAATCATCTTCATTTACAGAAACTATTAAACCTTTATATAAATAAAGAGTATCACCATCTGAAGGCCAAGTCTCCTTTTTAATTAAATCTGCTTTTGTAGCAACTACCATTCTAGCATCTAGAGCAGCAGAAGCTTTTACGTCTAAATTTCCTGAGAATTGAAATTGTCCTCTTGCCATATGTATTTAAATTAGAATGTTAATTTTAATGTTACTTCTCCTCTAGATGGGCCATTATATTTATAAATACTATAATTTCTTGAAAGCCCGTTTACTTGTTCTGATTCTTCAGATTTTGTCCAATTATTTACATTATCATTTTCAAACTTACCAGATAAAGTGTTAAGAATTTGTATAGTTTTAACAGCTCTAGGAAGTTTAAAACCTTGAAATCCAGAACCTACTGGCTGTAATTTAAATTGAGGAGTAGCCATATTAGAAGCACTCCATGCAATTAAAGCTTGCTTAGTAAAAGTTCCTGAAGTAGCAGTAGTAGCATACCAAGGATAAGTTCCATTTAAATTAAGTTGACTAGAATTTACACTTCCTTTCGGCAGAGGAATTTGATAATTATTTCCTTTATTATCTTTAGGTTGAGGTCCTTGTTCATATGTAGCTTTATAAGTAAATTTAGTATCACCTTCAACTACTTTTTCTGGTAAAGTTCTATCAGATTCAGAACCGTTTACAAATATAAATGATTCTCCTTCAATTAAATTTCCAGATCTATCATTCTGCTTAACTCCATTTAAATTAATTGCACCCTTATTAAAGCCTTTATTAAAATTAGCTTCCGTAGGACCAGCAACTCCAACTTCTACTGTTGCATTAAACCCTTTAAAGGTTAAAGAAGCACTAGGAGCTATAAATGTAGGATTTACTGTAGGGAATAATAAATCATCAAATAATTCGCTGTAATTCTTTCCTTCTAAAGAACTAACTTTAGTTCCTTTAGCTATACCTCCTACTGTATTAGGCATAGTAAGATTCTTATCTTCAATCTTAGATTCATAAATAGAAAGTTGAATTTCTTGAGTAGTATTGTCAGTATAAGTTATTTTTAACTTAGTTTTATCCTGAGCTACTTCTACATTTTTTACTGCTTTATTGGATGCTAATTGTATATCAGAACCATAAACTACTCCATTCATTAATAGTTCATGAGTATCTAACGCAAAATATAATCCATCCTTATGAGTAGAATCTCCTTTATAAGTTGCTTTTAAGCCTCTGTAAAATTTTATTTGAGCCATATTTTTAATTATTAATATCAATCCAAGATAAATCTCTGATATATGCTAAACTCTCTTTACTTTTATCTAAAAGTTCTACAGTAGGGCGGTCAGAAGAATTTAAATTAAGATGTAATTTAGAAGATCCAACTTCCATCTGTTGTACAGCCCCATCTTCATAAATTCCAATTTGAGCCATACTAACCCCATCTTCTTGCCCATCTTCTTTGAGCATAGTACCGATAAGTTTGCTACCTTTTGGTAATAATAGTACTTTATTGTCAGTAGCTAATTCTTTAGACCATGCTACAAATTTGTCATCTGCTTCTGATTTTGAGTATCCAGGCTCCTCACCTTCCATTGCATTCCATTTAGTTCCATTCCAAACTACATGGGTTCCTTTAGAATAGGGCCTTCCATCTAATTCAAAAGCTTCTCTAATCTTATACACATCTCCTGGTTTTAAGTTTTCGCTAGGAAGATCATTCAATGTGTCTACCACACCTTTGAACGAATATACTCCAACAAGAGCTTGGGATACCTCCTCCTTAGTAGCGTATACTTCTGGAATCTTATCAAACACTTCTTTGTCTGCACTAGACATTAGTCCATTTGATTTGGAAGTTGCTGGAGGTAAAGTAATAATAGTTTCATTACCGTTAGTAGCCCTAAATTTAATAGTATCAGGAGTAATAAATTCTACTAAAGTAATTAAATCTAAATCCGGATTATTTAAATCTAATCCATATTCTATCCCATCTACTATAATTTCTTTAGTATCAGTAGAAAAATAAATAGCTCCTGGGTATCGCTCAGATGAATAAAATTCTTTTAATCCTCTAAGAAATGTTACTTGTGCCATTAATTAGTTATATTAGACCACTCTAACAGAGCATATAAGTTATTATTATTATCTTTTTTTATTAAATTTCCTTCTATTTTAGATATTCCTACCTTATCAAGTAAAGGTTTAATGGAAATCCAATAATATCTATATAGTATATTTGAGGGATTATCAGTATATTCTTTATATGTTAACGCATAATATGGGTTTCCTATTATTGGAGCGTTAGTAAACTGATTATATTCTTTCCAATCTAAATAAAGAGGACTAACCAGTAATTCTTCCGAATACTCCGGTATAAACTCTCCTTTTATTAATTCCATTTGTGGAGCTTCCCATTTTCCTAATATACAGTCTTGAGTTTTAGTTTTACCATATAAAGTAATATATCCTCCTTCTCTGTATGCCTGTGCATTAGCTCCTACTCCATCAGATGTTACATATAATATTTTGCTGTCTATTATATTTAAGTCAGCATACACTACGTTATCTTTAGATTTGGAAAGAGTTAT
>NFZC01006697.1_pt1 | contig 13073 bp, 13 predicted proteins | sample 1095391 | NCBI WGS metagenome assembly NFZC01 (sample SAMN03609890, study PRJNA323583) | gut metagenome | isolation source: feces | host: Rattus norvegicus | place: Denmark: Riget | collected 2013
TCCCTGGCACGTACTTTGGACAGAAAGCGAACTCGCTGAAAAGTCTGATGATTGGAAAGCCAACCGTCACCTGATAATGATAGGCGACAAATATCAGTCTGAATATGCGGGTCTCGCTTATGCGTCGTCGCATGGCGCCCCCTCGGGTGCGACTGCGAACGTCGGCTCTCGCCTTTGCTTAAAGAGCGAAGCTCTCGCCACGTATTGCGGTAAGCAATTTATTGACCTGTGGGCAGCATATATGTTGACCCCGAAAAGTAACATCATTTAATTTTTAATTCAAAGATAAAATGGCTACAACAATTATCAGACCAACCAACCGTGAAGAATGGTTGACACACAGACAGGAAGGTATCGGTTCATCAGAGGTTGCAACAATTCTCGGTTTGAACCCATGGGAAACCCCCTATCAGTTATGGAGACGTAAGAAGGGTTTTGACGCTCCAAAAGAGGAAACTTTTGCTATGAAAGCAGGTCATTACCTCGAAGACGCTGTATCAATGTTTTGGCATGATGAAACAGGTCGTAACATTATCAAGCGCAGCGCAATAGATTGGCTCATTCTCAACGCTGACAAGCCCTATATGAGGGTCAGCCCTGACCGCACTTATTGGCTCTCTGACAGCCGTAAGAACAGCGACAAAGGCATCCTTGAATGCAAGACCACACAGATGACCATTGACGAGGAAGATTTGCCAAAGCATTGGTTCTGTCAGTTACAGTATCAGTTGGGTGTCGCAGAGTTAGAACAAGGGTCATTGGCATGGCTCTGTTCTGGCAGACAGTTCGGCTATAAGGACATCGCCCTTGTGCCTGACTTCTTCCAATGGATTGAGGAGGAGGTAACCAAGTTTTGGGTAGATAACATTCAGGGCAATATAGAACCCGATGCAACCTCTGTGGCTGACGTGCTGTTGAAGTATAACCGTCACACAGACGGTAAGATTATTGAGGTCGCAGATGACATCTATACGGCTGTAAATGACCTCAAAGCCCTCAAAGAGCAGATAGCCCAACTTGACGAACAGAAAGAATCTCTTGAAGAGAAAATCAAACTTGGGTTCGGGGACGCAGAAGCCATCAGTTACGGTGGTCAGACCATTGCAACGTGGAAAGCCCCTAAGCCGTCTGAAAAGTTTGACGCAAAGGCATTCGCCAAAGCACACCCTGACCTCGCCAAAGAGTTCACTGCCCCCTATCAGGGAGCAAGACGTTTCCTAATCAAGTAACATCATCATCAAGCCAAACGTATTATGTTCACAGTCAGCAATCAGCAAATGGAATACATCATCAAGTATATTGAACTGATGATTGAGAAAACGGACACAGCCAAGACAACCGATTACAACACGGTAAGAATGGCTCGCATACTCATAGCCAAATTGAGGGTTAAGAAGCCGTTTTCAACCCAAGGATTGCCTGATGACATCAAAAGACTTTTGGCTTCAAAGTGATTACAATGTAAACAACACCTCCGTTGATGGGTCAGCCTGTCAGCGGAGGTTCAAAAGCATAATATGATTGAATTAAGACAAAACCAAGTTGAGCCTGTCAGGAAAGCAATAGAGTTCTTCCAACAGGACAAGCCCAAGCCGTCACTGATTGTTCTGCCGACCGCTTGGGGCAAGTCTATTCTGACAGCCTTTGTCGCCAAGGAATGCAATGACAAGCTTATCGTCTTGCAGCCGTCAAAGGAACTGTTGGAACAGAATTATTTGAAGTATTGCACGCTATGTAATGATTTTGGGTCAGAAGCGGGCATTTACAGCGCGAGTTTCGGTCGAAAGGAGATTATGCCAATAACTTATGCCACCATCGGGTCAATTAAGAATATAGGGGCTAAATTCAAGGCTTTGGGCTTTACCAAGATGCTCATTGACGAAGCCCACCTTTACCCAAGGGAAGCGGACTCAATGCTTGGTCGTTTCCTGTCTGACAGCGGTATAACGCACGTCCTCGGCATAACGGCAACCCCTGTCAAGTTACAGACGAATTTCAGTCGGGAGGGCGATACGTTCTCCAAACTCGTTATGCTGACATCACGCTCCAAAAAAGGCAATTTTTTCAAAGACATCATTCATGTGGGGCAGGTCAGCGAAATGGTACAGTTGGGTTATTGGTCACGGCTGCAATATCAGACGGCAGAGTTTGATGACAGTCTGTTAGTGTTCAACAGCAGCAAGTCTGAATACACAGAGGACAGTGTTCAGAGAGCCTATGACGCTAACGGTGGTAACAACGGCATCATACAGGCTCTTGACAGCCACCCTGAAAGGAAACATATCCTCGCCTTTGCTCCGTCTGTGGAGGACGCTAAGAGCCTGTCACGGCAATATCCCAATTCTGCGGTCATCTATGGGGATATGGATAAGCGAGAGCGTGCTGACATCATCAGCCGTTTCAGACAAGGGCAGATAAGGGTAATATTCAACGTGAGGGTGCTTTCTACCGGCTTTGACTATACAGGCATTGATTGCATAGTCCTCGGCATAAGCACGGCAAGCATAGCCCTGTATTATCAGGTGGTTGGTCGAGGAACACGTATTGACCCCAACAAGGATGATTGCCTGATAATAGACCTCGGTGGCAATGTTGAGCGGTTCGGAAAGGTGGAAGACCTGACCTTTGAGAAAGGCAGACAGTGGCGAATGTTCGGCACAGGCGGTCGCCTCCTGTCAGGCATACCAATCCACGACATCGGTCACTATACGAGAGAGGACACGCTGGCTGTTGACCGCCAAGCCGAAGCCCCCATAACGATAATGCCGTTCGGCAAATACAAGGGCACACCCCTGTCACAGATACCAACAAATTACAAGCAGTGGATGATTAGAAGTTTTGATTGGAACGCACGGAATGAGAAACTCCGAAAGTCTATTGTGGCAACAATGTAAAACTCAACGTTATGCCCAAACCGAATAAGAACAGCGCAGATTATTTCAGCCACGACTGCGATATGCGCAATGACATCAAGATACGAGCATTGAGGCGCAAATACGGCAACACAGGATATGCCGTGTGGTGTTATATGCTTGAAACGCTGACAGGGAGCGAAAACTTCTTCGCTCCCTATAACGCTGTCAGCAAGGAACTGATGGCTGCTGATTTCGATATACAAGTGTCGGAATTGGAAGCCATCATCGAATACTGTATGCAACTGAACCTCCTGCAGATGAATGAAGACGGTCAGATTTACAGCCGTGCGCACCAACGCAGGTTTGAAGATATGCTAATCAAACGTGAAAAACGTAGAGAAGCAGGTCGCTTAGGAGGTATAAAAAGCGGTCTTTCACGCAATAATAAGAGCAAAAACGAAGCAATGCTTGATATTGATGACGAAGAGCCGAAGCAAATTAAAGCAGAAGAGAATATAAGAGAAGAGAACAGAACAGAAGAAAAGAGAAAAGAAAAGAAGATAGAGATAGAATACCCCTATCAGGATATTATGCGCCTGTGGAATGAGATATGCGGTGTTGTGTTGCCCAAACTCAAAGCCCTCAATGACAGCAGACGCAGCAAGATTCGTGTTCGCCTGAATGAAGCCAAGTGCAAGACCCCTGATGAGATGACACAGTGGGCGAAAGAATTATTCACTACCTGTGCAGGCTCTCGTTTCCTGTGTGGCGAGAATAACCACCAATGGACGGCTTCTTTTGATTGGCTGTTCTCAAACTCAACAAATTGGGTCAAGGTCATGGAGGGCAACTATTCAAATGACCGTGGGGCGAATAAATCACGCACAGGGGTTCAAAATCAGTTGGGTGTGGGTGAATACCTGACATCAGACGGAAGACGCACATACGGGTCAGGAAAGGCGAATATACCGCTGTCAGCCCCTCCTCGCCCATCAGAGAAGTATCAGTGGTCAGCGGAAAGCAATACATGGATAATGATATGAAACAGAAATCAGTCATCAGTATGGCAAAGTTAGCCAACGGAAGAAGCAGACAGTGTGGCAAGTGTAAGTATCATCCCTGTTCAGAATCACAGGCTGATATTTGCTACAGGGCTTTCAATGAGGGCTATTTGAAGGGCTATAAACAGGCAAAGAAAGGGCTGAAAGATGAAAGATTATAGCGATTACGGAATACAGATTCCATCGGGCAGGACGAGGGGCAAAATCAAGGTATTCTGTCCTCAATGCCACGATACCCGACATGACAAGCGAGATAAGAGCCTGTCCGTGGATCTTGACAAGGGTCTGTGGAACTGTCATTATTGCGGATGGGCAGGAACAATCAACGAAAGCGAATATGATGACAGCCCCGAAGGCAAGAAGAAATGGATGGAGAAACAGCCGTGGTATAACCCCCACCGTCTGCGCAAACAGAAGCCTGTCTATAAGAAACCTGCCCCCCGTCAAACATCCCCCCTGTCTGACAAGGCTATCGCTTGGTTCAAAAGTCGCGGCATAAGCGTTGACACCCTGACAGCCTGTAAGGTCACAGAGGGGATGGAATGGATGCCACAGAAAAACAAGGAGTGGAACACGGTGCAGTTCAATTATTTCCTGAATGGCGAACTGATTAATACAAAGTTCCGCACAGGAGACAAGTGTTTCAAACTCTGTTCAGGGGCGCAACTCATTCCCTATATGATTGACAACATCAAGGGGCAGAAAGAATGTATCATCACAGAGGGAGAGATGGACGCACTGTCATTCTATGAGATTGGCTATCATAACGTCATCAGCGTGCCGAATGGAGCGAACGCAAACCTCGATTATCTCGATGACTTCATTGAGGATTATTTCGATGACAAGGAAACCATATTCATTGCATCAGATACAGACACCAAGGGAGTTGAATTGAGAGACGAATTATTGCGCAGGTTTGGGGCAGAGCGTTGCCGTGTGCTTGAATACGGTCAGGGCTGTAAGGACGCTAACGAACATCTTATTGCTTTTGGTGCTGACAGCCTGAAACAGGTGGTGCTTTCTGCCCCTGAAATCAAGTTAGAGGGGGTGTTCACGGTTAGCGATTTTGAAGAAAGCCTTGACGCACTTTTTGAACATGGCATGCAAAAGGGTGTTACAATAGGGCACGAATGCTTTGACAGGCTCTGTTCATTTGAGACAAAACGATTGCTGACCGTGACAGGTATTCCAGGCAGCGGTAAGTCAGAGTTCATAGACGAGATAGCCGAAAGGCTGAATATGCGGTATGGATGGAGGTTTGCATACTTTTCTCCTGAAAATGCCCCTCTCGCCTATCATGCAAGCAAGCTGATTGAAAAATTCACAGGAAAGAAGTTCAATAAGGAGACCTTGACCTATGGAGAGTATAAGCAGGTCAAGCAACACCTTGAAACAGATTTCTTCTTCATCAGCCCGAAAGATGATTACAGACTTGAAACAATTCTTGAAAGGGCAAAGTTCCTTGTCAGGCGCAAGGGTATCAAAGCCCTTGTCATTGACCCTTACAACCGTCTCGAAGATGAAAGTGACGGTATGAGTGAAACAAAGTATATCAGCCGACAGTTAGACAGGCTGACCAATTTTGCACAACAGAATGACGTTCTCGTTATCCTGATGGCGCATCCAACGAAGCAGACCAAGAATAAGGACGGAGTGATAGAAGCCCCGACCCTGTATGACATCAGCGGTTCTGCGCACTTCTATAACAAGACGGACTTCGGTATCGTTGTCCACAGAAACAGGGTTGAGAACACTGTGGAGGTCATTGTTCAGAAAGTCAAGTTCAGACACCTCGGAGAGGTTGGCACAGCCCTGTTCAAGTATAACCTGAATAATGGTCGCTATACAGACTATACACCGAATCAGGAACCAAAATGGGATAATACCAATCACCTCATAGAGGACGCAAAACAGAAGCAACAGGACGCTTACGAAGCAGCCACATTTGATTGGGATGACCTGCAGCCTGTTGAAGACTGTCCCTTCTAAAATCGAAAATTCATAAACATCAACATATAGCAATGAACAAACAAATTATTCAAAAACTCCGCTCTTGGGCTGACCAATACGAGACATCGGCATTCATCAGCAGCGACCCTGTGCAGTTCCCACATTCGCTTTATGACTGTAAGGCAAGCATACAGGACATCGAAATCAGTGCCTTTGTGACATCTTGGTTGGCTTACGGCAACAGGAAGCAAATAATTGCCAAAGCAGAACAGTTACACCTGCTTATGCAATGGCAACCGCTTGAATACATCAGGAGCAAAAGGTGGGCGGTGTTCCTGTCTGATGACCGCACCTTGTATCGTTTCTATAAGTGGTCAGACTTTGCAGCCCTTTGTCAGCGGTTAGAGAGCGTTTACAGGGTTGAAAGCCGCTCAATGGGGCAAGTCATCACAAAGACAGAGAAAAGCCCACTGTGCGCAATTATTGACCTGTTTCAGGGGGTAAAGGGTATTCCTAAGACTGATGATTCGGCTTGCAAAAGACTTTGCATGTTCCTGCGTTGGATGGTAAGAGACAAAAGCCCTGTGGATATTGGGTGTTGGTCTGACATCATCAGTAAGCGTAACCTGCTTATCCCTCTCGATACGCACGTTCACTCAATGGCATTACTTCTCGGGCTGACCGAACGTAAACAAGAGGACATGGTTACAGCAAGAGAGATTACAGAGAAATTCCGACAGGTGTTCCCTGATGACCCATCAAAGGGGGATTTCGCACTTTTCGGATATGGTATAAACAATAAAATTATATAGTTATGTTACATTCAAAAACAATCATCAACAGAATCGGTGGTGGTAACATCATCATCAATGGTAAAAGTTATTCCCTCAAGAGTAAATCAATGGAAATTCTCGGGGACGGGCAAGTGTATGTGGACGGTGTTCCACTCTCTGATTAGGAAGCCAACTATAAAGAACCTCCTGTCCTGAAAATAGAGATTACAGGCTCGGTGCAACACATTGAGACAGAGAATGCGGATATTCAGGTAAACGGAAATGTTGCAGAGGTGGTTTCAAAAAATGGAAATGTGTCCTGTCATACTGTGGAGGGAAACGTGACTTCAAAGAACGGTAACGTTACCTGTTCAGTTATCAAAGGAGACTGCGATACCAAAAACGGAAACATTATTCGTGGCTAATAAGAGGGAGAGAAAACAATGGAACAGATAACAAAAGCAGACGAGGTCAGAGCCATGCTCGCTTCACTTGACAGGCAACTTACCAAAGAGGGATTTTTCCTGCATACTGTGCGCTTTAATCGTGAAAATGATTATGATACCCCTAACATTGTGCTAAGTTATGAAGAAATTGACTCTGACACAGACAAGAGCGACATTAGCGAAGCAGACAAATAGATTGTTGAAAGTGTGCTGTGGCTCAATAACTTACAGGCTGATTTATTGACACAGAACACGGTCAAATCCACACTCTGACAGTGCCAACAAACGCAAATATATCAAACCACAGGGTCGCAAGCCCTATAAAAACAGTTAGTTATGGCGAATTATTCCATTAAGATTGACCTCCTCAAAGTCAAGGGGGCTTTCACGACAAACATCAAGGGCAAGACAGCCACCAAGCGTTGCCTTTGCATTCCTGTTGAGGACAGCGGTCTGTTCCTCGGGCAGAAGGGCTGTTACCTCAATCTGACAGCCATCGAAATGCAGAACCCTCAATATCAGGACACGCATTGCGTAAAGGTGTCCCACGATAAGGAGGTCTATGAAAAGATGACAGAGGAGGAGCGCAAGGCTCAACCTATCGTTGGCGGTCTGCACGTTTTGAAGCAGTCAGCCCCCGAACAGTTGCCTGTCAACACATTCTATGCACCCGAAGATGAAGACCTGCCTTTCTAACGGCTGACATCTGACAGGCGCAAGACCAATGACAGGGTGGGTATTCAAATGCTCGCCCTGTCATAAACCATTTTAGCGATTTAGAGCCTAAATTAGAGCGTTCAAGATGATTACTGATAAATCACACAGGACGGCAAAGAAAAGCCGACAGAGAGCGAAATCCGTACAAATAACTGACGTGTTCACTACCATTTGCAAGACCGACCTCAAAGTGGTATGCGTCAAGGAGTATCGCTTTCACCCCAAGAGAATGTGGCGGTTCGATTATGCCATACCCGAACACAAGGTCGCCCTTGAAGTTGAGGGCGGTGTTTGGACGAATGGTCGGCATATCAGGGCGCAGGGCTTCTTGGGGGATATGGAAAAGTACAACACTGCCACGCTGATGGGTTGGAAAGTGCTAAGAACGACACCTGATGACCTGTATAAGTTGGCAACGCTGAAGATGATAAAATCGGCAGTCACAGGCGATTTTTCGCCCGAAAGTGATTACGATATAATCGGTCGGTAAATTTATTGTTTAACTCTCAAAATGATTGCAACTATGGCAAGAAAAAGAAAAGGCTGTGGCGGTGGAACTAAGAAGTAGTTCAGCCACGAAAAAGTGAATTGGTGGGCGGTCTGTCACAGGGCTGTCCACCTTTACCGACAGAAATCATTTCAATATCAAATAACGATGAAAACAGAAACAGTAAAGTTATCGCAAATCGAGGTGAACAGTGCTAACCCTCGAATCATATCTGATGACAAGTTTACCAAACTTGTAAACTCAATCCTTGCACTGCCTAAGATGTTGGAGTTGCGACCTATTGTCGTTGACAACACAATGGTTGCCCTCGGTGGAAATATGCGTTACCGTGCGCTGATGGCTATCGCTGATATGCAGCCCGAAGAAATGAAAGAACGGCTGTCAGGTATCAGAGATTTCCAAAAGAAAACGGCACACGAACAAACAGCCCTCATAGAGTATTGGGAGCGTTGGCAGGACAACCCGACAGCCCCTATCCTCAAAGCGTCCGAACTGACAGAAGACGAACAGCGAGAGTTCATCATCAAGGATAATGTTGGCTTTGGCGAATGGGATATGGATGCTCTCGCCAATGAGTGGGATTCCGAAGACCTGAACGATTGGGGTGTTGACGTATGGAATGAACCGCTCGGTGGAACTGATGACAGCACGTCAACAGGAAACTCGGAGATTCCAAAGTCAGAGGGTAACAGCCTGAATGATACGTTCATCATTCCTCCTTTCTCAATCCTTGACAGCAGACAGGGCTATTGGCAGGCACGCAAGAAGATGTGGAGAGGGGTCATCGGAGATATGGGTCAGAGCAGGCAAGGCAAACTCATTCAGAGTATCGAAATGCAGTATAAAGACCTGTACACTCGCACAGCCGAACACCGCAAGACCCTCGGCATATCGTTCCGTGAATACCTTGACAAGTATGTTCATGATGAAGTCAAACAGCACGAAAGCCAAAAGGTGCTGTCAACAGGGGTGTCGCTCTTTGACCCTGTGCTTGCCGAAATCCTGTGCAAGTGGTTCACTCCGTATAAGGGCGCAAAGATATTCGACTGCTTCGCAGGTGATACCCAAAAGGGGCTTGTGTTCGGAACGTGCGGATATGAGTTCAAGGGTGTTGAGTTGAGACAGGAACAAGTGGACATCAACAACGAGGTCATTGCTGACAGGGGTCTGCCCATTAGTTATGTGTGCGATGACGGTCAGAATGTCGCCAACCACTTTGAGCCTGAAAGCCAAGACCTGCTTTTCTCCTGTCCTCCCTATTTTGACTTGGAGGTTTACTCTGACCTACCCAATGACGCAAGCAACCAAGGAACGTATGAGGAATTTATCGCTATCCTTGACAACGCTTTCAAGGCTGCTTTCGGCTGTCTGAAAGAGAACCGCTTTGCCGTTGTTGTGTTGGGCGATGTTCGCAGCAAAAAGGACGGCTCTTACTATGACTTCGGGGGCGATGTAAAGCGCATCTTCCGTGAAGCAGGGGCGCACCTGTATAACGAACTGATATTGATTGAAATGTCCTCTTCCGTGGCTTTGAGAGCCAAAAAGTATATGGAGAGCCGTAAGGTTGCCAAGATGCACCAAAATATCCTTGTATTCTATAAGGGCGACCCTGCCAAGGTCAGGAATGAGTTTGCGCCTATCGAAATTACAGAGGACGAGCAGAAAGCCTTACAGGAAATCATAGATAACTATCAGCCCAAGGAGGAAGACGCTGCTCCCTTGTCTGATGACGGCACACAGCCCTCGCAGGAAAAGGACGAATGGGATGACCTGTTATCGGAAATCAATCATTTCAGAACCCCCTATATGAGCAAGGGACTTGTTGCTTACGAGCGTTACCCCCACATCAAGGAGTGCCTGAAAGACGGTGACATTCATATTGAGCGAGACGAACAGACAGGCGAGATTATCGGCTATCTGTGGATGCAAGACCTCAAAAAGAAACCCCTGTCACGGATCTACGAAATCATCAGCAACCGCAAGGGTCTTGGGCGCAAGCTGATTGAAAAGGCTATCGCCATCAAGAAGCAGCCCACGCTTCAACTCTATGTATTGGATTACAACACCAATGCCATTGAGTTCTATAAGCACATGGGATTCGTTGAGGTTGAGCGAGAGACAGGTCAGCCCAAGGGCAAGAACAACATCACAATGGAGTATAGAGGAAATGCAGTTTCTGAATAACATACCGACCGACTACACGCTGACTTCGTTTTTCAAGCCATTTTACGAATTATACAGCGTGAAAGCCTTGCCGACTACCCTCACGGTTGACAGGGCTTTCGGTCGTGTTCTGAATATCGTCAACGAAAAGGCGAAACAACCTCTGCTTACCATCACCCCTGACAACTTCCGAGAGACCTGCAAATCCGTGTTCGGACGGCTGTCAGAGGGTGGCGGTAACAAGGCTTTCATCGCTTTCAGTGGGGGCAAGGATTGTCTTGCGACAGCCATCAGAGCGGAGGAGGAGGGTTACAGCCCCACGCTCGTCTATGTCGCAGGAGTGAACAAAAGTCTGCCGTCTGAAAGGCGACACGCTTTTGCAGTGGCACAGGCAATAGGCTATCCGATTATGGAGGTCAAGGTCAATATCAGCGGTAACAAGGAATACAACGAACACCCCTTGAAGAATATCCTTATTCTCTGCCTGCTGATAGACCTTGGAACGAAGCACGGAGCCACAGCCTTTGGGCTTGGCAACATCTTTGAGGAAAACAGCACCCACGGAAGCCTTGATTACGACCTGTCTGACAGCTTCGATATGCTCAAAGCATTCAACCGCTTCTGTCAGAAGATTATACCCAACTATCGCTATCTGACATATATTCACGATAACACACAGTCATTTTACACAGTTTACAGGCGCGACAAAAGCCTGATAGACCTGCTTTCGACCTGTATCACACCTGACTATCGAAAGCCGATGATACACAAGGCAAACGTGAAAAAATACGGCTCTGATTGTGTGCCTGATGACTGTTGCGGTTCGTGCTATAAGTGTGCTGACCTGTATCTGTTCCGCAGAGCCTTTGGATTGGTCAGGCATAACGCAGCCTATGTTCAGCGATGTATGGAAGCCAAGGCAAAGTTTGACCGTAACTATGTTATGGATTTTGACTTTGACCATAAGAAGTATAATCGTTGGGGCGGTCAGAACACAGACGAGGTGCAGGTGTTGTGTGACAGGTGCGGATATTACATCGGTCGCCTGACCTATGACAGGAAACTGTTCCGATGGTTCGTCAATGACTGTTTCGGGAGCAAGCACTACCCGAGCAGGGCAATAGCAGAGAAAGTGTGCATTAGGTTCAAACAATTATACCAATTACGATGAGCAAACCACAGAGAAAGAAACAGTCGCAACTGAAACTCGCGAGGCTTGAAATCGTTGCGCAAATGTATAAGAGGGGTCATTCGTACCGTCAAATCCAAGCAGAGGTAATGAAGCGTCTTGACCTGAAAGCATATTCCTTGCAGACCATCCACGCTGATGTTCAAACGCTTCTGTCAGAGTGGCGAGAAAGCCGTATCGAAGACATGGACGATGCGTTGCAGTTGGAACTCACTCGCATTGATGACACGGTGCGAGAATTATGGTCGCAATGGGAAAAGTCAAAGGAGGACTACACCCGAACCACCAATACCCGAAAAGGTGCGCCCTCAAAGGATAAGAAGAAGTCCAACGGCACGATTGAGACATACGGTGTGGAAGAGACCAAGACAGACTATATCGGTCTTGGCAACCCTGCCTATATATCCGAAATCAGACAGCAACTGATGGAACGCAGGAAACTGCTTGGTCTGTATGCGCCTGAAAAGAAAGACATCACAGGGGACGTGTCGTTTTCCTCGTTTTTGGTTGAGAGCGGTCTGTTAGATGAAGCCGAACAACAGTCTGTGAGCCAAGAATTTACATAGACCCTATATAGTAACTTAGTCTAACACTAAGTGTAAGACAAAGTTACTTTAGTGGGTCTAACTACGGATAAAACATACAATCAATAATAAACTGATAATATAACAACAGCAAACAACTCACAAACACCCCGAATTTGCCCAAAATTACGCTCTCTGTTGCGTTTTATTGGCGCAGATGAATAATTTATAATCCGACACAGAGGAAAGCCAACAGAGGGGCTTAAAATGAGTTTCCGATAATTGATGGCAAGAAAAAACAACATAGTAAAACAACGTGGTCTTGACCTGATGACAGCGTGGAGGGCTGATTGGGTTCGTTTCGTACAAGAAGCCTTTGGGGTTACTCTTGACAGCGAACAGCAAGCAATCCTGCGCTCTGTTCAGTTCAACAGACGCACGTCCGTTGCATCAGGCACAGCGAGAGGAAAGGATTTTGTTGCTGCCTGTGCTGCTATGTGTTTCCTGTATCTGACCCCACGGTGGCGCAGGAATGCCAACGGAGAGATAGAGTTAGCCGAGAACACAAAGGTTGCGCTGACAGCCCCAACAGACCGACAGGTGCTGAACATTATGATGCCCGAAATCAGCCGACTTTACAACAGGGCGAAGCGCAGGGGTATTGTTCTTCCTGGCAGATTGAACTCATACAACATCAGAACAGACAATGACGAATGGTTCTTGACAGGCTTCAAGGCTGATGAACACAATCACGAAGCTTGGTCGGGTTTCCACGCTGTGCATACGATGTTCGTTGTCACGGAAGCAACAGGTATCGGAGACGATACCTTTTCGGCTATTGAGGGAAACCTGCAGGGCGACAGCCGTATTCTTTTGGTGTTCAACCC
>NFZC01015097.1_pt1 | contig 12994 bp, 15 predicted proteins | sample 1095391 | NCBI WGS metagenome assembly NFZC01 (sample SAMN03609890, study PRJNA323583) | gut metagenome | isolation source: feces | host: Rattus norvegicus | place: Denmark: Riget | collected 2013
TTGCAAAGACGTTCTGTATGGCCGGAGATATAGATACGGGAAATTGTGATTTCATTTTTGCGAATTACGGGTACAGCACAAACGGAAGACTGTATAAAATCATAGAAAACGACTAAAACATTTGGCAGTTTGAAAACTTTTCACTACCTTTGCAGTATAATAACAAAACAACTAAAAACAACAACATTATGGGGCTTGACATTTATTTTTACAAACACAAACCGTCTGACGGGGTTGACAAACAAGATGTTTGCTCGCTCGAAAAGGACATGAATGAAACTTATAATTCCGAATTACAGGAGTTCTTAAAACAAGTAAAGCCGGAGGTTGAATCCGTAAAAACAGATGAAGAATCAAAAACGGTACTCAACAAAATCATATCATGGCTTGAAATCAACAAGGGTTCTAACTATGCGAGACTTTACTGCAAGCGATACGAAGAGGGGGGAATTGAGGCGTTGAAAGAGTTTTATGCGTGGCTTCAAGAAGAGGGTAACAGTTACCGGGAGTCTGACATTTATTTCAGAAAATACAATTGGGTGTATGCCTTTTTCCAATCTTTCCTTGAAAATGAGGCATGCATTGTTGAAAAATACTTGATTAAAGACATCATCCACGAATGCAGGGCGGTTATTGCAGCAGCCGAAAAATGCGGTATCATCATACCAAAAATCCAAAACGGAAAAATAGAGAATGTTGATATTGCGGAGTGGAACAAAAAAATCGATGAATGTCCTAACGAATGGATTAACACAGCAAAAACAACTCTTCCGACACAAGCCGGTTTCTTCTTCGGTACTACGGATTATGATTTTTACTATTTGCTAAGCATAGCGCAGGCGATTGTTGATTTTCAAAATCTATTGGAAGATTGGAAAGAGGGTGAAATATGTTGGGTTGATATGAGCTGGTAATTCCGGCTCATATTCCCCCTGTGAGTTATTATTCAATTAACAACATAAACAACAACGGTCATGAAGAAACTTTTATTGGTATTGCTGTTCACAACGGCAGCACTCTCTGACATGCACTCAGAAGATGTACTATATTCAGCAACATATGGTGGAAAGAGGGAGGTATACTACGTTGACAGGAAAATAGAACAGATCAGGCAGTCTGACGAGCCTACTACGGCCGGATTCATTACACGTTTCGGCTACGCTTTCAACTATGATGCATTCACCTACGGAGTGTCAATGTATTATCAGTGGGGCAGAATTGCGGGTATCACTGCGGGTTTTGACGGTTACTATATTCCATACAAACAGGCTTACCGCACTATTCAAGATGACATTGTGGATACGAGGGTATTCAACCTGCCATTATGGAATATACGTGCAGGCTTTATGCTTTCGAAATATTTCCTGTTCGGGGGCATGATAGGCAAGACGAACATAGGAGACAACACAACATTGATAAATATGAGGGAAGACGCATGGTTCGCAGACAACTCTGAAAGCAATATCATGTATGGAGGATTTGTAACGTTCGTTCTTCCGGTATCGAAATGGTTCGGTTTCAATCTGGACTTCGCAGTGACGAACAAAACGGGTTTCAACGTAGGTGCAGGTGTCAATGTAACGTTCCCGATTAAATAACGGATAGTCATGAGCAAATATATTCCTACGGGCGAATCAACGGGTAACACATCTTATTCCTATTGAAAAGCCCGCACTGCTCCGATAGTTCAACGGATAGAATATCAACAAGGCTGAGTGACCAGAATGGATAATGGCCCAGTTTCCTAAACTGGTTGGAGTAATCCTATTTGTGGGTTCGAATCCCACCTCAGTCACAATTCAAACCATTTTTATTAAAAAAAATAAAAAAAGAACTAGAAAAATTGATCATAGATGAGAAATTATGGTAGTAGAAACAAAAGTGGAAATAAAACAAGGAATTGTCACAATACTGCGGTAAGAATAAATAATATGGGCTACAAGATATAAACTTTAGATCCGGGTTCGATTCCCGGCCGGAGTACAATTTTGGTTATTTGAAAAATTATGTGTACCTTTGCATTGTCAAACAACGGACAATAACGATAATATGTCCTCAATTGAGGATAAATATAAAAAGAGTTTACAAGTATGCAATTTGAGCACGAAACCTACAATAAAATCAATACGCTTTACAAGCGTGACGAAGAAAAGAAAATCATAATCGGCGATTTCTCAGCACCCGAGTTCGAGTATCTGTTCGATAACAAGTGGCTCGCCTATGAAAAGATAGACGGAACGAACATATCGGTATATTGGGATGGGCACAATATGGAGTGGCACGGAAAGACCGAGAACGCTTCTATACCGCCACACCTGTTTGCAAAGCTGAACCAACTCGTAACTCCGGAGAAACTTGCAGAGGCATTTCCGTTGAAATACGATGAAGAAGGGAACGAACTACCTATGAAAGTAATCATCTACGGAGAGGGTTACGGAAAGAAGATTCAGAAAGCAGGAAACCAGTACCTCAAAGACGATTGCAACTTCAGGATATTCGACGTAAAGATTGACGGATGGTGGCTTGATATGGAGAACGTAAAAGACATTGCAGACAAACTCGGGCTTGAAATGCCCGTATGCTACGGAGAGATGACACTTAGGGAGGCTGAGGAAAAAGTCAGGAAAGGCTTTGTTTCACCTATCGCTGAAGATACATCTCTTATCGCTGAGGGCCTTGTACTGAGACCTGTATTACAACTTTTCAGCAGGGAAGGGAAACGTATTATAGTCAAGATAAAATATCACGATTACAAGCGGCTTGAAACATAGTAAAGCCATCTGCGGATGCCCTGTACCACGATTTCTTTTGTGGATGAATATTTGTGTTGTTGTTTTTTAATTCTTTTCGGGGTATCCGCCATTTTCCCGCCTAACTCAATGGATAGAGTAACAGCCTTTAAGCTATTCGTAATTTTTCTTTAAAAAACGAACCTTTTAAAGATAAAAAAGTTACGAAACTATCGGTAAAGAATATGGTTTTTATACTTTACCATATTGATGGACACGCTTCCAATAATACTCGTGAAAATTTAAGATTAATATGTCCTAATTGTGATTCACAACTTGATACATATAAATCTAAAAATAAAAACGAAGATAGATATTATTACCGATATAAAAATAGGAGTGCACAGGAGCACAATAAGTGATAAACGAAAGGCCTGTGTAGAAAACGGCTAAACGGGGAACACCCTATTTTAATTAATAGGAAAATCCCGTACTAAGTGGAAGAAATTCCTAAATGTGTACAGACTATACACCGTTCACCTAAGTTGTTTGTTCAATATGGTGATGAGATAGTCGAGACTACAACGATTATTAAATAATCGGTTATGGTAACATAAAGTAGTAGGCTAAGCTGTAAGTTTCCGGTTCGAGTCCGGAGGCGGGAACCTAAATAAATTTCAAAATAAACATGAAGAGAATTTTTTCTTTTATTGCGGCACTGATGTGCGCTGCTGTTTTCGTTAATGCGGAAACAATCGTAGGAAACATTACAAACCAAACCTTGCCTGACGGATGGGTCTACATCACAAACAATGATAAATATCCAGATCCGGGATGGTATAGTGACGGCGGATTGAAACTCAATTTCGAGGGACAAGGCGTTCTCTCTCCAACGTTCTCCCAATCTGCTACGGTAGAAGTAACACTTACAATCAATGCACTCAACCAAAACACAAAGCAGGCTGCAGCATCGGAAGATGTGTTAACGGTTACAGGCTTGGATGCCGGCGGAGAAACGGTGGCAACCTCAACTCTCAAATCAGTTGAGAAAGGCGATGCAAACAAAGCGACACTGAACGGTACGGGAATAGTGCAAGTCAAGGTTATAATGACAGGCTATCCATATGACGGGACCAAATATTGCAACATCAATCTCGGAGGCGTGACTCTTGAAGCAAACGGAACTAATACCGCGGTGGAGAATACACAGGCAAGTCCGCAAATCAGAGTAGTCAACGGTACATTGCTAATCGAGACGGATGAAGAGGTAACCGTTTATGACACACTTGGGCATGAATTATATAAAGCAAAAGGAGACAAACTTGTAACGGTTGAAGGTTTGCAGGCATATAAGTTCCTCATTGTAAGAGTAGGTGACACAACTACCAAAGTTGCGCTCTGATAACCGGTAGAAAACAGCAAACCGCAACATCCCATCGGTCAACACCTTTGGGATGTTGATTTATAATTTGAACAATCGCCAATAACGCCAACCTATGTCCTCAATTGAGGATAAACAAAAAATCTGAACTATTGCGAAACGGGTCAATTTTCCCAGAAGCAAATCAAACTCACCAAGGAGATAAAAAGAAAGATAAAGCAACTCCAAGAAAGCGGTTGTACAATCATCCGCAAGGGGGCTATCTCAATTGCTACATTAAAGAGGATGAAGAGAACTCAACAGAATTTTCCGGTTCTGACTACGACTACCCTACACCTTATATCGATTGCGGAAAGTCATGGATAACGGTGCGGATGACGAACTCTATTTTAAGAGGGGATATATAACGGAGAACTTTGACCCGTTATCCGACGATGATGACAATTCGGTTTCAAGTTCATCCCAATATATGAGGTCAATATCGAAGTTTTTCTGACAAGCAATTTCAAGCCGCTCTCTCGACAGAGTGGTTTTATTTTTATCCTATAAAATTAAGCGAGAGGTACTTTCCTTTCGTTCTGCGAAACTTTCTCCTTTCCGATGCGCAACTTATTATCCACACATTAAACCCCCTCTTAAATCGAAGATTTTATTCATGGGCAGTTTTATATGTCCTCAATTGAGGACGATTTTCACCACAAAATTCGGCAAGGAAGCTGCGGAATCTTTCAGTTCAGCGGTAGTTGACAGTAATTACCGACGGGCTAACTCCAAGACACTCTATCAGGTTCGCGAAAGCGTCCGGGATTGCTTTTTTCATAATTTTGATAACAAATAGAATTATAATTCAAAAAAAATAACATAAAAAATTCTATTTTTAATCAGATTATGGTTGAAGACAGCCTCTAGAAACTGCCGGTTTGTTAATGAGTTCATATTTCTTGGTTGATTTATAGGTTAACACACTATTGATGTATTGTTCAACATCTTTAGAATTGTATGTATAATATCCTCCGCTTTTGTACTTCTTCAGCATTTTTACGTATTCCAAAAAGTCATCTGTTTTTAGAATAGCCGCAATCTCTTCATAGGAAATGTCGTAATCAGTCGTAAGATACAATCCGCTATATAACCCTTCGCCTTTTCCGACAAACGTTATTTTCAAATCCTTTACCATCCGGCACAAATTGTTCAGTGCTATTTTATCACGCCAAACATCCAATAGTGCCTGCGTTCTGCCATATCCATACCAAGCCGGATAGTCCGGACGTCCTTTCAGCAAGTCCTGTTTGTGATCCAAAAAATGCTGTTTGACAACGTGATCCTGCAATGCGATTTCGGGCGGTAGGATTTTCCCCTTCCTGTCATATGGGAAGAGGGCATAATACCATTTCCCTGTCGAGGCTTTCAGCACCCGAATGGTGATATTCGACATAGGAATATCTTTGCCAATAAAGACATTATCAGCAAGCGTTGCAAAACCGTTTTTAACGCGTACTATCTTTTTTGCGGGAAATGTCTTAATGCGGCGTAACTTATCTAATTGTGCATCATCGCCGAGATAGAAACGGTTGTCGATGCAGCATTTTTCGAGAGACAACGTTGCCGTATGCTCGCGCCTTTTTAATTCCCCGTTGTATGTATAGTACTCGAAAGCCGGGCTATGTTTCGATTTGGAGAAAATAGAAATAATCGTATAGGCGGTGGCATTGAACGGTTGGAAATGCCCTAAATCCGTCAAGGATAACAAATTTTGTTTCATTAGTATATAGTGCCTCATATTTAACGCAGCGACACTATTCAGCCACGAACCTGGCGTAATATAACCTAATATGCCGTTATGTCCAAGCATCTTAAATCCTAACTCAAAAAATACCAAATATAAATCGGTCATACCTCCATTGGCAAACCTGAACTTCTTCACATCATGATAACTCTTGTCCAAATTATGCACCCGCACATAAGGAGGATTGCCAACCACATAATCCATCTTTCCGTCAAACTTGGACAACGAAAGGGCATCCTGATTATATAAGTCCCAGTGTACATTGTCAATTCCAAAACGCTTGACCATATCAGACAGGTTCTTTCGGCATGCCTCCAACACTGTAGCATCCGTATCTATGCCATGAAAATATATTTCCAAATCATTTTTTATATCCTTTGCCGTATAGCCTTGTAGCAAAGCCTCCGCACAATATCGTTCTACAGCCACCGAAAGGAAAGCACCATCCCCGCAACTATTGTCCATCAAATGTTTACGCAAAATATGTGTCCCCATATAATTGCAGTAGTCCAAAATGTTTTCCACCAAATATCCCGGTGTAAACACCTGCCCGATATGTTTCAATTTCTGACGCTCCTCTTTCATATGGTTGTAAGCAACTTTGTTTTTTTATTCAATTTAATGATAGTATGCAAAGAAGCCCCCTCCTTTAGGTGGGGGATGAATTTGTATTCCTCACTTTTTCTTATAAATATATGTTTTTTTTATTGTTTTTTTGCACTTTGTGCGTATTTTTTATATTAAATAACTATTTATTTATATAAGTAACTTAAATGAATAACGAACTTAAACACACAGGAAACGCAGTATATTCACTGAACTACCATTTGATCATTGTGGTTAAATATAGAAAACCCATATTCACTAATAATACTATCGTTGAAGCATTTAAAACCTTTACTAAAACAGTATGTGAACCTTATGGTGTTATAATTAAACAAATGGAATGTGGTACAGACCATGTGCACTTCCTAATCGAAACTAAACCCGCAACGGACTTATGCAAATTCATTAATATACTTAAAGGACACTCCTCACGTTTCCTTAGAAAACAATTCACTGATGAAATCAGTAAACAACTATGGGGTGACTCTTTTTGGAGTCCTTCATACTTCTTAGCCTCAGTAGGTAATACATCATTAGACACATTAATGGAATATATAAACAATCAAAGATCAGAACAACTATAAATACATTATGGCCAAACGTGCATTCAAATATAGAATCTATCCTAATTACGAACAAGAAACACTTATTCGTAAAACCATTGGATGTGCACGTTATACATATAACTCATTACTCGAAGACTATAAACAACAACTCGATAACTACAACAAAAACAATAAAAACACACTACTTTCGCCTTGTATTAAAGAGGTAACATTCCTTAAAACCACAGCACCATTCCTTAATGAAGTTGATAGTCTTGCACTTGCTAACGCTAAACAACACCTCAAACAAGCATTAACCAATTTTTTTAATAGCCGAAACGGTAAAAGAAAAGGACGTAACGTCAAATTCCCTAAACGGCACAAAAAATCTAAGGCTAAACTAAGTTATACAACGAATAACCAAGGTGGGAATATACACATACAAGGTAATAAAATTAAACTACCTAAACTCGGATGGGTTAAATTTATTGAACACACTCCGTTGTTAGGTGAGATACGTTCAGTAACAATTACACAGGAACGTAATAATACATATTACATTAGTGTATTATGTGAATATACTCCTAAAACCATTACTAAACATAAACCCATTAGTGAGTTACGTGTTGTTGGGTTAGATATGAGTTATTCTGAATTTGTTGTTAGCAGCGATAAATCCATGGATGATACGAAACCCAAGTACATCCGTCAATATCGTACTAATGAACGAAGACGTAAACTATTAAACCGTAGGTTAAGTCGTAAGGCAGCAGGTAGTAAAAATAGAGATAAATCCCGTATACGACTTGCTAATCTTGACAGACATATAGCAAATGCCCGTAAGGATTATTGTCATAAACTCAGTAGATTTTACGCGGATAATTACGATGTGATTATCCTTGAGGATATAGATATGCAACAGCAACAACGTGCGTTACATAATGGTAAATCCGTAGGGGATTTAGGTTTTGGTATGTTTAAGTCGTATTTATCCTACAAATGTATGGATAATGATAGCGTATTGATATATGCAGATAAATGGTTTGCGTCGAGTAAAACATGTAATAAATGTGGTTATGTGAAAAGCAACTTATCGTTATCTGAGCGTAAATGGGAATGCCCGATATGTCGTGAAAAACACGATAGGGATTATAACGCCGCATGTAACCTACGAGATTATTTTTATAGACTAATAGGTACCGCAGGAACTGCGGGAAATAACGCTTGGGGAGATACTACCAATACATTAAGGGAGACCTTAGTGCAAGTTGTGTCGCTGAACCAAGAAGCCCCCTCCTTTAGGTGGGGGTAGTTCACTTTTCGCCGCCAAATCGCTCTTGGTTCAAAATGTTCTATTTTTAAGATTTTCACCGTTCTTCCCTGCTTTCTATATAATTGCAATGAAAAAAACACCCGCTGCTTAAAAAGTGACGGGCATAATCAGATTAAACATATAATAAAGCGCGGAATTTATTCTATTCCGCTTCCTCCTGACAAATCCTTTTCCGCTTTCAGCGCAAGCCACACAATAATAAGGGAAAGTGTGCAGAACATCCAAAGCGGGCTGAACAGTATAAAAAATATTTTTGTAACCGTATTTTCATTTGACATTTTCACATTCATATACACAACACCGCAAAAAATGCAGAAAATCCACATAAGTGTAATTGAAACACCCAATAATATTGTCATATTTTATTCTCCTTTCTTATTTTTAAACCGAACAATTTGTTCTTATTTAACTCCATATTCTTTCAATTGTTTGTTGAATATCTCTACAACTTCTCTTTCTTCGAGTTTCCTCATGATTTTCATTTTATCACACAACATCTTCGTAGTGTTCTTTTCAGCTTTCTCCACATCAACAAGTACTTCATATATATCATAATTTCTATATATCGAATTCGGATAAGCGTCGCCTATATGCAGATAACTTATGCGTTCAGAATAATCGTTTTCCTCCCCTTCCCTCGTATATTGTTTATCATTTTTGTCAAATCCTTCCGGTTCTATTCCTTTTGCGAATGCTTTATATGCGGTTACGTTTTTCTTCCCCGCATAACTTTCCATATCGTAAGGTACTTCAATATCAGGAAATGTCCCCTTCTTGAATTTGCAAGGGCTATCCTCTGTGCACTCGATGATATATTCTTTCAAGTTCCGACATCCGGCAACAATGTTTTTCCCTATATGTTTTGTTCTTTCCGGTATAGTTAAAGATACGAGTCCGAAGAATTAAACATAGTCAAAAGTAGTCACACTACTTTCTGTACATTCACCCCTTGCATTATCTTGCAAGTTCCTTCGAAACGATAACAATACTTCCTTCACCTTCTCACGTTTAAGTTTCTTTGGTTCATAAGCACCATTATCAAGTTGTTTTAAGAGCGTTTCTCGTAACACGGTTACAAGCACTCTGTTTTTTATATTATTTGCAGCATTGAAATCTGCATTATCTTTATGTCCACACTCAATACATTCAAAAGTCTCTTGGTTTGGTCTGTTTTCATCCTCAATACAGCCACATATCGGGCACATCTTTGATGTATAACTTGATTGAACGGTTGATATAGCAATGTCATACTTCCTTGCAATATGTTCAACTTCTTGTTTTAAACTACTCAAACCAAGAAACTTAACTTTTCTGTTGTAGTTTATATCCTCATTATCTTTATCTTTAGCATAGCATTTACCAAATCCATTGTCCAAATCCTCCATCACAATATGCCCAACACCTTGTGATTGTAACGTCTTGCACATATCAGCAATAAGTTGCTGTTCAGACTTAATCATCTTAGACTTGAGCGTATCAAGTTTCTGCTGCTTGCGTTTACCTACTTTGTGTTCTTTATTCTTTTCTTTAAGTTTATCTATTTCAAGCGATAATTTACAGAAATCATTGACGAGTTTTCTATCATAGTCGTAAGTTGTTTTATCTGATAGGCTGAATAAGTTATGCTTGCAATTCACATCAATACCAATTGTATTACCATTGGCTTGCGGAATATACCTTTCTCCATCCTTGCATAAATGGATGCTTACTTGATGTTCTTTCTCATTGAAGGTGATTGTGTACTCATAATCGGGATTATTCTTTCTGTAATCCTTCATATTTCCGTGCCATCCTTTATTAAAAGTGACTGGTACATCAAATGACTTCCTGCCAATTCCACTAAGACTTATGAATGAATTGATAACTGAACCAAACTTACTGTTGTAGTCAATTATCCTTGTCTTCCTACATCTTCCACTGAATGTTAATGATTTGAACTCAATAGGATATTCTGAATAGTCTTTAATAATACGTTTTCTTTTGGATAACGCAAGTTTATATAAACGTTCAAATCCGTATTTTTCACAACACCTTAGTATATTGCTATAGAACTCACGTTTCTTCTCATCACAACTGTTTATATTGTTGTTGATATAGTCTATAATACTTTCATTACCATATCTCACAAGATATATGAGACAGTTAGACAATGGTGTTTGTTTCTTATCAAGAATTACTTTCTTTAAGTCACCTTTCTTATGCTTCTTTGTATCACGTTTATAGAATTCAAACCCTTTAAAAGTAACAACCTCAAACACAAGTTTATGTTGTATTGCATCGAATTTGTTCTGATAGCAAGTGAACACTTGCGTATAGAGTTGCGCATCGAATGAACTTGGGATAACGTCTTTGAAATGCTCTCTCATTTCTTTAAGGAAATGGAATTTGTTATATTCCAAGAAATGTAAGAGATTATCATTAACATATTGTGATACGGTATTTTTATGGTTTTGAATAAGCACAGCAAAGTCATATAACTCATCATACTTCTGACGAGTCAACCAATTTGAATGGAATATCTTTGTGTACTTACTCTGTATTATCACACCTTTGACCTTTCTTGCTTACGTTTCTTTTTATTTTCTTGTGCTCTCAATGAGTATACTTTGCCACTGAAACTTGCAATCAACATCATCATATCATTGACAAGTTCTTCTTGTTCTGTATATTCTTTTTTATCTGTTAATTCAATGTCAACACCGTAACCATTGAAGAAAAATTCAATTAAGTTATACTGAAACCTTGTCAATCTATCCTTATGTTCAATAACGACCTTGTTTATTTTCTTTTCAGTAACAAGTTTGCATAATTTAACGAATCCTTTACGTTTGTCATTAATGCCACTGCCCATATCCTTGATAATATACTCTACTTTGTATTTTTTCTTTGCACAGTATTCACTAAGTCTTTGGGATTGTCTATCTATGTCACCATGTTGTTTCTGGTCACTTGTAGAACATCTTGCATATGTCGCAACAATCACATCTTCATTTTTCTTTTCTTCAGCATTATTCTCACCAATGAATTTTTCTAAGTCAGAAAGTTTATATCGTCTATGACCGCCACTTGTACGGACAGCTTTCAACTTCCCACTATTATCCCAACGCTGCAATGTTATCTTGCTTACATTGAGATAATCCATAGTTTCTTTCATATTCAACAAGTTCTTCATTCTTCCTTGTCGATGTTTTTAAGTATGTTTATTGTTGCGTCTTTTGCAGTATCAATGAAATTCTGTAATGCTTCTATTGTAAATTCCTCACACCCTTCCATCAACGGATATTCCGTGCCATCACTGCATGTATAGAGTTGGTTTTCCTTGTCTATCGAAACAACTTGTATATTTTTATTTTCCATATCTGTTGCCAATCTTTTTATATTTATCTTAGTATTCATATATAAATATTCGTTAATTTAAAAAAGTTTGATTATTTATGTTTATTTTTGATTATTATTTTATCTACTGACGAAATTCCCAATTGTCCGTTGAAAGCATAATCGCATATTGTCAGTCCCTCTTTGAGAACTATCATGCTATCTTCCGGCAGTTTTCCCTTGACGCCGTACAGAATATTGTCATTGACATATATCAAACCTTCTTCCTGTTTGTCCCACCATCCTGTGTCATATAGAGATCCGTATTCAAGCATAAGGCGTTTGCAATACGGAATCTCTTTCAATTCCTTGCAGCCGTAGAAAGCGCGGTTTTTCAAAGCAATGAAATCAGAGCTTAAGCCCACCCACCGTAATTTCTTACATCCGCTGAACGCATCCCCTTCGATAACAGCAACATCTTTTCCGAGAGAAACTTCATCAAGTGCCGTACAATCCATAAAACAGGCTTTCGGGATTTCCCTGACTCCATCACCAATAACAGCAATTTTCAGGCTCTGACAACAATAAAACGCTTCTCTCTCTATGGAAAGTGTTTGCATTCCTAATAATACAACTATGTCAAGTTTCCCGCAATAAGCGAAACAGCTTTCCCCTATTTTTTTGACACCCCTTCCGAAACTGACAATTCTCAAATCACTGCACATCATGAATGCATCTTTTCCTATCTCAACCACACTGTCCGGAATTCTTATTTCTTTCAAGCCGTTTCTTTCCGCAAACGCGCCCTCTCCTATTTCATAAATTCTTTCAGGAATTACGGTGTTCTTACACCCGCATATCAAAACAGAATTGACTTTGTCAACAATGCAGTTTTTCCCGTAATCCGCATAAACGGGATTCAACGGATCAACATTTATATGTTCAAGATTGCGCAACCCTCTGAATGCGTTGTTTAATATTCTCGTACATCCCTTCGGAATTGTTATTGACGTGATTTTACTTGCATCATCGAATGCAAAGTCCTTTATCGCCACGACACATTCCGGTATTTCAATCTCTCCTTCTGCACTGCTGTGGCATTTGACAAGAACGCCACTGTCAATCATAAAGGGTCCTATTTCTTCCATTGTTCCCATATTCTTATTCTTAATTGTTTTGCTATTGCAAAAGTACAGAAAATTTTTAAAACCACAAAATAATAATATATTTGTGGCAGAATTATTTGATATGGAAGAGTTGCTCATATATTTGATTTCCGGAATAAAGCCGAGAGAAGCC
>NFZC01009350.1_pt1 | contig 12922 bp, 13 predicted proteins | sample 1095391 | NCBI WGS metagenome assembly NFZC01 (sample SAMN03609890, study PRJNA323583) | gut metagenome | isolation source: feces | host: Rattus norvegicus | place: Denmark: Riget | collected 2013
TTTATATATCCGCATTCATAGTCAGTGTACTGAAGATAAAGACTTTCACGCAATTCCATGCTTTCCTTAAGGTTTTGATAATCCAAAGACGAATAATACTGGTCAATTATAGAAGTATATTTCCAAGCATCGACACCAAAATATTGCATCATATTATAATAGAGATGTATCTGGTAGAAACGACCAAGGAATATATCAAAAGTAGGACATAGAGGTTTAAGCGGTTCAAGAGAAGTAGGATCACTCCAAAGACGCTTAATCTTATAAGCATTTAAATTGTCATGTGTCTTGCTATAATCATATAAGAAATGGGCATAATGAAGCAGACTTTCACCTTCTATTCGTGGCAAGCATCTCGTGAGCGTTGAATACAATCCATATACTGAAACACGCTCACTATAAGAGAGCACAGAATATCCTTTGCATTTCGGGAAAAAACGAGCGTTAAACGACCGCCAAGGAGATAAATAGGATTTTTTCCCGTCTTTATCTGTGTGGAAAAAATATCGAACAAATCTTGAAGGCTCATTTCTCCATATTTCCTTAAGCTCACTTTCGTTAACTGGGACACCGAAAAAGCGTGAATGTGACGACCGAGCCTTAGTGGAACATAGTTTAAATATTTTGGGTACATTAATAAGGCTATTAATGTATGACGCAACGTACGAAGCACACTTTCCCTCTGAGAGAGTGGTAAAATTATAACCAAGCTTCCAATTCTCAGATACAGCTTTTCGAAATACCTGGGCAAGTTGGCTTCCGTCGAAGAAAAACAAGATATGGAAATGCGGACGATAGGATTTTGCGCCGTATTCTGAAACGGCAAAGTATGTAATTTTTTCATCGGTATATTTTTTTATTGATTTACGTAAACGTTTAATGAACTTCTGACAATCAGCGTAACGAGCATACATTACGTACTCATTATCTTTATATTGAGAAGATTTATTTTGAAGTTGTACAAGACGTTGCACAGATTTATGGGACTGATAGAATGTATTGAAGAGTTCACCAGTTTCGACATCGTATAATTCAACCATTTCGGACTTGTCAACATACAAATAAACAGGTGCAGCAAGAGGTACATTGTCATTATTGTAAGTAAGTGTAACAAAGAAACAATACTTAAAATTCAACGCATGCTGATTAATGACAGATGTTTTACTCCTTTGTCTGTCAACAAGACATTGTTTGCATTTACCACAACTAACAAGCATTAAACGTCCGTCTTTCGTACGTATACGCTTAGGATGCGGACAATGGAATAATAAGTTATCGAGCTTCATTGCGTTATTCTTATAGTATCTTGAATAATAATAATACCACTCTGCGACAAAACAGAAGAAGGTCTTGAACATGATGTGACAGCACAACCAGTCAGTATACCTAACAATAAACCAAGTGCATATATAAGCACACGGATAATAAACTCAAGTATTTGCTTTTTACTCATAGTCATTTACTACTTTTAGTGTGAAGAAAACATCGGGATTACGTAATTGAATATCTTGTATCTTTTTACAAAAATCCAAATAAGCATATCTTGAATTGAGAATTATTGAGTCAGAACCAGTTGTACCAACAAGAATGCAACCCTGAGTTTCAGAAGGATAATTACCGACGTGAATACGTATACCACTATGACCATTAATACCAATAATCTCAGGCACTTTCTTATCAAGAACTTTTGAGTAAGGAAGTTTAGATGAAAACTTGGGAGAGTGAGTGAACCTGATCAGGTACATACCTTCTGGTATAATATAATCGGAAGGCTCGAGCGTTTGAAGCTTTAGATCGAGCAAATATAGCTCTCCACGAGTACAAACCGAAGTACGCATAAAACGTACAAGAGATATTATACACTGATTATTCATATCATGAATATTTTGAAATATATCTTTAAACATAGAAAGCAGCTTTTATACAGATAATTAATACTAAAATAGATATAATAGTGAATATACCTAGAATAATAGAAATGCAAATATCATTGAATTTATTCATAACTTATAATTTTTATATTACCCCGCAGGCTCTAAGAGCCTTTGGGGTAAACAAACTAACGAATAGGAGGCTAATAACAAATTTTACAATAAAATGAATTAGAAGTTGAATATCCAATTATCTTAAGATTATATCCACTGGCAAACGCAGCATCTGAAACAATAATGACCTTATCAAAAGGGACGATGAGGTCAATAGCGACAGCGCCAACGTAGCTTATAATTAAACCGTCAATATGACGATTTATCAATTGAGTACAGATGTTTTGAAGTGTTTTGTTTACCATAATTTTTAATTTTATAAGTTAATAATTTAATTAAACGGTGCAAAGATAAAAAGATAATTTGAAATACAAAAAAATTACGTAGTTAAAAAGGGTTAAATACTTCTTATTTATAATTTATAAAAATAGGATTTAAAAAATATAAAATAGTGTCACTTTGCAGGTATAGGTCAAGTTATAGCTGAATGCGGCAGAAACAGAAACCGCATTTGCTTCGCACAAAGTGGTAACGATTTCATAGCACAGAATGATGTTCTTTGTCTCGGCAAAGAACCAAACCGACCTCCAATCGTTAGTATGTAGATAAACGCAGAAAGAGGACACATTTATAAAATGCATCCTCTAACAACAACGAAGATAAACGTTAAGGATTTACCATTGGGATAAGGTTCCACCAAAAGTTTTCATTACGTTTATCAGTATGGAGCTTTTCGCTATTTACCTTGCCAACATTTGAATAATTCAAGTGTGTTTGAGACTCAAGCAAATCAGCTTGCTTTTCAGCTTGTTTAACGAGAGAGTCAGCCTGTTTTTCAAGGACATCTTTCTCAACATCAACTTTAGCACGAGAAGAGGCAGCAAGCAGAGCATTTTGATAAGCTTGCCTAGCAGAAGCACTATTATAAACACCGCGAGTATATAACTCATTGATTTCAGCTACTTGCTTAGCGAGGGACATATCAATAATACGTTTGTAGTTATCGTTTTGCAATTTCTGACCATTTGCCTGAAGATTAGTGAGCACAGTTGTCGCCTTAAGAGACGCAGCCTGCTGAATGCGTACCTGGTTTTCAAGAGCAAATTGCTGCTTTACATCATTTGAAGCAAATTCGTATATGTCATTCCAAATACCTTTACCTTTAGTAGAGGCAGCTGTCTCAAGCGCCTTAGCATTCGCAACTTTAGACTCTGCAATATTACTCTGAACTTGAGAAAGAAGTTGCTGCTTTTGTTCTTCAAGCGCATAGGTTTGCTGAAAAGACTGAGCAGCCTGAGAACCAAGTGAACCAAAATCAGGTGAATTGACAGGCTGACTATGACCAACCGTTTGACCACCTGAAACAGCAGAATAAGGGTTAATACCAGCCTGACGATATTGCCTAATCATATTCACAGGGGAGTTCCATTCATTTGCAGCGTTCTGATTAGAACGTGCAAGAACTTGGCTAAGTCCACCGCCAATAAGATTACCGGCGGTGGAAACAAGAGAACCTACTAGACCACTCATACTATTCAGATTTAGGGTTATCAGGAGTATCTGAAATAACAGGTGGTACAACAGGATCATTTTCAACAGAAGGTGGAAGAGTACCTAACTCAATTTCAGACTGAAGATACTTAGACCACTGCATTAATTCAGAATATGTTTGCACATTCTTGGATTTAATAGAAGAAAGGATAGCATCATCAGGCAAGCGTGAAAGATAATCAGACACAGGGGAGGACTTAGGCATCATACGTGCAAGAAAATCCCTAACGACATCTGGACCAAAATTAGAAATACGTTGCTGATTAAATAAGTCATATAAATCAGAAGTGGTTACATCACAAGCATTGCCTTCACAATCAACATAACTAACACGAGGCAACATGTGCTCAGGATAATCTACAACAAAACATGCTACTTCCATTTCTACCTCAGAAGAAAAACGAGAGGTGTTTGAATTATAATTTTTATACATAACTATTAATTTTAATAAGGTAAACCATCACGACTGATATTTCTAACAGCTTTAACATCGAAATTGCAATTAACCAAAAACTGGTCAGTATCAACAGTCGAATCGACTTCAACAGAGAATACAGAGTTGAGGATATGCGGGTCAATCTTATAGAAAGAAGTTCCCTTGTGACGAAGAATGAATCGTTCAAGCTCATCTGTTTCCATAGGCAAATTATGAATGTTAAGGGGTGTTACCCAATTGGTCAAAGTATTTGCGAAAACACCTCGTACTTCATCAGGATGAGTCTTATACTCAGCATAACGAGGGACATATCCAACAATATTATTATAAACGTCGGCGCCTCCAGAAGCAGGATAAGGGGAGTTATAGCCGAGAAATTCTCCATACTCAACAGCTTGCATACCGACATTATCCATTTCTGGTATAACATAATCAGTAGCTTGTGTTTTAATATTGAGACGATGAGTATAATCAGAAGAATATTCAGGCAACAAACCGACATGATAAATACACATAAGAATACCATGGGTATTACCAAATTTCTTAGAGTCGAACTCTACATAACCATTGCCAGCATTAACACCCTTACCAAACAAGGATGCCTCTGCAGAAGAACCTTGAAGATTTGTATTAGTAACTTCATCAATGCCAAAACGATGCGAAACACCACCAAGATAAGTACACAGGTGAGCCATATCCTTATTGGGTTTTACTCCAAAGTGCTTTTGTATCTGGGATACATAATCAGTACCTCCTGACTGAGTTATCTCCTTCCACTTCTGAAGAAATTCAGCTTGACGTATTGCTAAAGCACCAATTCCTGGTGTACCCATAGTAGGTGAAATAGCATTAGGGGTAACAGTCTCTCCATTATTAAAATTAGACTGTGTAATAAAAGCACCATTTGGTAAGGTAGAGTCAGCAGAAGCACGATAAGCCGAAACGCCATAAACTCTACCATGAGAATCAACTAGAGGAGCAGCAAGAGCTTCACTACCATATTGTTTCTCCGGAAGTCTACCAGTAAAATAATCCTTATTATAATTAGCATAACGAAGTGTAAGCATAGAGGAACGACCACCAACCTCGGTAGTAAGAGAAGATAATGGAATAGCAAGAGAAGTTGGCGAATTTAAATAATCTAAGTTGTAACTCCAAGGTGAAGGACTTTCCCACTGCTTGTCACGATAAAAATCATTATATATTTTCTGATATGCACACAGAGGAAAAGGATTAAGAGCCTTATTCACAAGAGTAATACCACTACCAGAAGGAAGAGGACGCTGAACTAAACCACTTTCGCCTACAACAGCATTTTTGTAATCGAAGAAACGACCATAACCAAGATAATCGAGGAGTTTCAGAGCTCCGTAAGACTGAGCAATACCATTAATGTCCTTCCAGTAGGAGGATAAAGTACCATTCGCACCCTCACCACTTTTTAGAGTAGTCATTTTAGCAAGGTAAGTACGCAAAGTATCACTACTCATATAAGGATGAGACGTAAACTGATTTGCTTTTGACGAAATAGAAGTAGCCCAATTGTCATCATTAGTTTGAATGACGAATTGGTTAAAATAGCGCCACAACAAATGATAAGGAACAAAGAAGAAATCATAGTACTCACCGAAACGAGTAAAAGCTGGACTCGTTACAGGTTGAGTACGTGTAAACCATTCAGTTTTAATCTTAATGACATCACCAGGCATGACGTCTTCCGTCATGACAGGCAACAATTCACCAAGTTTAGCGCTAAAAGCATTTTTACGAGAGAGGTCGAATCCGTCTCGATGCGGTTTATTAAAAACCGACTTTAAATTCATAATGTTTGCCATAATTGATTTTAATTATAAATAAATAAATTAGCAAGGTCATTTTGAACCTTGTGTTTAATACTTTGCTGGTATGCTAAATCTCGAGAAGAAACTAATGACTGATATATTCGAGAAGAAACCCAAATATCGTTAAAAATATTGCATGAATGGGCAAAGCCGTTGTACATATAGTAATCCTGTACTTGCTCAACAAAATCTGTAGTATCATATTGTAAACCATAGACAAATACATTGTTTATATATCCGCATTCATAGTCAGTGTACTGAAGATAAAGACTTTCACGCAATTCCATGCTTTCCTTAAGGTTTTGATAATCCAAAGACGAATAATACTGGTCAATTATAGAAGTATATTTCCAAGCATCGACACCAAAATATTGCATCATATTATAATAGAGATGTATCTGGTAGAAACGACCAAGGAATATATCAAAAGTAGGACATAGAGGTTTAAGCGGTTCAAGAGAAGTAGGATCACTCCAAAGACGCTTAATCTTATAAGCATTTAAATTGTCATGTGTCTTGCTATAATCATATAAGAAATGGGCATAATGAAGCAGGCTTTCACCTTCTAATCGTGGCAAGCATCTCGTGAGCGTTGGATACAATCCATATAATGAAACACGCTCACTATAAGAGAGCACAGAATATCCTTTGCACTTCGGGAAGAAGCGAGCGTTAAACGACCGCCAAGGAGAAATAAAGGATTTTTTCCCGTACTTATCTGCATGGAAAAAGTATCGAACAAATCTTGAAGGCTCATTTTTCCATATTTCCTTAAACTCACTTTCAATAACTGGGACACCGAAAAAGCGTGAATGTGACGACCGAGCCTTAGTGGAACGTAATTTAAATATTTTGGGTACGTCAATAAGACTATTAACGTAAGACGCAACGTATGAAGCACACTTTCCCTCTGAGAGAGTGGTATAACTATAACCAAGCTTCCAACTCTGAGATACATATTTTCGAAATATTTGGGCGAGTTCTTTTCCGTCGAAGAAAAATAAGATATGGAAATGCGGACGATAGGATTTTGCGCCGTACTCGCTAACGGCAAAGTATGTAATTTTTTCATCGGTATATTTTTTTATTGATTTACGTAAACGTTTAATGAACTTCTGACAATCAGCGTAACGAGCATACATTACGTACTCATTATCTTTATATTCAGAAGATTTATTTTGAAGCTGCACAAGACGCTGAACAGATTTATGAGACTGATAAAATGTATTGAAGAGTTCACCAGTTTCGATATCGTATAATTCAACCATTTCGGACTGGTCAACATACAAATAAACAGGTGCAGCAAGAGGTATATTGTCATTATTGTAAGTAAGTGTAACAAAGAAGCAATACTTAAAATTCAACGCATGCTGATTAATGACAGAGGTTTTACTCCTTTGCCTGTCAACAAGACATTGTTTACATTTACCGCAACTCACAAGCATCATTCTTCCGTCCTTGGTACGTATATGCTTGGGGTGTGAGCAATGGAATAATAAATTATCTAACTTCATTGCTTTAATTTTATAGTATCTTGAATAATAATAATACCACTCTGGGATATAGTAGGGGAAGGACTTGAACAAGATGAGACAGCACATCCAGTTAATAAGCCAAGTAACAATCCAAGTGCATATATAATAACACGAATAATGAACTCGAGAACCTGTTTTTTACTCATAATCATTTACTACTTTAAGCGTGAAGAAAACATTAGGATTACGGAGTTGAATATCTTGTATCTTATTACATAATTGTAAATAAGCATGTCTTGAATTGAGAACTATCGTATCAGAACCAGTTGTACCAACAAGTATGCAGCCTTGAGTTTCCGAAGGATAATTACCAACGTGTAATCGTACTCCAGTATGGTCTTTTATACCAATAATTTCGGGGACTTTCTTATCAAGAACTTTTGAGTAAGGAAGTTTAGATGAAAACTTGGGAGAATGGGTAAACCTAATCAGGTACATACCTTCAGGTATAATATAATCATGTGGCTCAAGCGTTTGAAGTTTCAAATCGTGTAAATAGAGTTCTCCACGAGTACAAACCGATGAACACATAAAACGTACAAGAGTTATTATACACTGATTATTCATATTATGAATATTTTGAAATATATCTTTATACATAGTTTTAATTTTTTATATTACCCCGCAGGCTCAGAGAGCCATTGGGGTAAACAAACTAACGAATAGGAGGCTAATAACAAATTTTACAATAAAATGAATTAGATGTCGAATATCCAATTATCTTAAGGTTATATCCACTGGCAAACGCAGCATCTGAAACAATAATGACTTTATCAAAGGGGACGATGAGGTCAATAGCGACAGCGCCAACGTAGCTTATAATTAAACCTTCAATATGACGATTTATCAATTGAGTACTAATGTTTTGAAGTGTTTTGTTTACCATAATTTTTAATTTTTATAAGTTAATACTTTTAAATAGAAAGCTATTTTGTAGTCACATAAAACTCATCATGATGAGCAGTAACATGTATATCACAATTAAGACCAAAAGAGTCGATAACACCAGCGACAGACCGAGAAGAACGATGTGAACAGGTACAAATAAAATGATTAAAACCGACAGCAGCTATTCTGCAATCGAGAAAATTAGCAAGTGTAGAACTACACGAAAGGATGATGTTGTTTACCATAATTTTTACTTTTATAAGTTAATAATTTAATTTAACGATGCAAAGATAAAAAGATAATTTGATATACAAAAAATTATGTAGTTAAAAAGGTTTAAATAATTCTTATTTATAATTTATAAAAATAAGATTTGAAAAATATAAAATAGTGTCACTTTGCAGGTATAGGTCAAGTTATAGCTGAATGCGGCAGAGACAGAAACCGCATTTGCTTCGCACAAAGTGGAAACGATTTTATAGCGCAGAGTAATGTTCTTTGTCTCGGCAAAGAACCAAACCGACCTCCAATCGTTAGTTAGTAGATAAACGCAGAAGGAGGACACATTGATACAATGCATCCTCCAACAACAGACAGAACAAACAACTATTTACCTATCTTAAATCCTTTGTATTTACCCTTTGGGGTTGACTGATAATTACCACTAAAACCACTTCCGTTTCCAAATGTATGGTTCCAAAAGTAGAATTGATTATCCTTATCAAGCAACCTTCCTTGTTTGATATCAAGATTATTTTTATAGGTATAGGAGTTAACGATAGCCTGACGTGCCTCACGGCGAATTCCATTATCAAGCACAACACCTGCACGATTAGCAGCAGCAAGCAAAGCCTGTTCCGTCATATAACCAGCAGAAGCCTTATTTAAAATACCTTCCGAATACATCAACTGGATACGGGCAGCATCGACCGCAAGTTGTCGGTCAACAATTTCATCGTAACGCTTATTATGCAAATGCTGACCAGTTGCCTGCAAGGAAGTAAGAGCAGAATTGGCTTCAGCCTCGGCACGTTGGGAAAGAATGAGCTTATTCATATTAGCGACATGCTCCTTCCAGTCTTTAGACTGATAATCGAGAATTTCGTTTTGTATCTTCTGATTTTTTGTCCGTGCAGCAATTTCAGCCTGAGATTTTTGAAACATCTTAGCCTGTTCTATCGCATTGAGTGCAGAAGAGTTTAGCTGGGCTTGTTCAGCACCTACAAGAGAGCCTGTACGATAACTGGAAACAGCATCATTACCTATATTGGACAAATTAGGCGCAGAACCTTGAGAAACAGAAGCAATACCGCTGGAAGAACTATTACCTAACGCAGCATAGGGATTTACACCAGCTTGGCGAGCAAGGTTCATCTGATTAGGCATTGAGTTATACAACTGCTGGTCATCCTGTAAAGCCATATTATGCTTAAACTGAAGTTCAGCAAGCGCTTTTTGTTGCTTGTAACTCTTAGAAGCACCAAGAAGATTACCAATAGTAGCAACCCCAGCGGTAATTGCGCCGCTGAGGTCAATAGGAAGAACACCCATAACTATTCATTTTTAGGATTATCTACTGGAACATCCGCAGGATTATCTACTGGAACATCCGCAGGATTATCTACTGGAGTATCTTCAGGGGCAAGACCCTGTTCAATACGCATCTGAAGCCATTTAGACCAATCCATTAGGTCAGAATAGGTCTGTATATTACGAGGCTTAATGGACTCAAGAATAGCATCGTCAGACAATTTACTGATAGCATCTGAAATAGCGGAATTTGAAGGGAGATAACGTGCAAGGAAATCGCGAGCCACATCCACTCCTAAATTCTCAATTCGTTGCTGGTTGAAGAGGTCATACAAATCACTTGTAACAACAACACAATCACACTTGTTGCTTGCACCGATAACAAGCAATTCAGGTAGTTTGTTTTCAGGGTATTCAACTACGAAAGTTGAAGGCTCGTAAGAAGAGTTGATTTTTTCAACACGAACAAAATTTTTATTAGATTTAAACATAACAATAGAATTTAATGATTAATAAGGCAAGCCGTCACGGGAGATATTTCGAACAGCTTTAATGTCGAAATTACAATTTACGAGGAACTGGTCGGTGCTGAATGTACTATCAGCGTTTACAGAGAAGACAGTATCAAGCAAATGAGGACCAAGTTTATAGAATTTATCATTCGTCAAGCTGGGGATAGAAACAGGATTTCTATCAAATGGAGATACCCAGTTCATCAAATCATTACTAAAGACACCAAGAACCTTATCTACTTTTGTTTTGTATTCAGCATAGCGAGGAACATAACCAATTACAGCAGTAGGGTCGGTAGATAGTCCAGAGAGTCGATTAAAGCCGAGGAACTCACCAGTAACAACAGACTGCATACCAACATTGTCCATTTCAGGGATGACATAGTCTGTCGGCATAGTCTTTAAACAGAATTTATCAGTAATAGAGTCAGTATATTCAGGTAAGAGTCCGACATGATACACGCACATAAGAATACCATGCTCATTGGTTGTAAATTCTAATTCGCCATGTCCTCCATTTATTCCTTTACCCATAATAGAGGCTTCTGAGGTATCAGCACTAAGGTTAGTATTCACAACCTCATCAATACCGAATTTTTGACTGAAGCCGCCAATATAGGTTACTCTATGAGCCATATCCTTATTTGGTTTAACTCCAAAATGCTTTTGTATCTGAGAAACATAGTCAGTACCTCCGGACTGAGTTATTTCCTTCCATTTCTGAAGGAACTCAGCCTGTCGAATAGCTAAAGCCGAAATGCCAATATCATGCTTAGTAGTACTTTGAGCAACATTATCGATGTCACCCGATGTATTGGGCGTAAGCTTGCTAAGAATAGACGTTACATTTGAAGAACCATGTTTAAGAACGGAAATACCGATACGATCAAAAGTTCCATCTTCGCTGTAATCCAAAAGAGGAGAAGCGAGTGCACCAATTCCATACTGTTTTTCGGGTAACATACCGAGGAAATAGTCTTTATTCGCATTCACATAACGCAAAGAGAGCAAATTATTATGATATGAATTAGCAGTATTCAATGAAGCAAGTGGCACTTTCAGCGAATTAGGATTATTAATATAGTCCAAATTATAACAGAAAGGTGCAGGTTTTTCCCACTGAGAATTGCGATAGAAATCTTGGTAAATCTTTTGGTAAGCACACAAAGGGAAAGGGTTAAGAGCAACATCCTTAACAGAAGTAACATCCGGCACGATAGTATTCTTAACAACTTTTGTCTGATAGCTTCCATATCCAAGGTAAGATAAAAGTTTCTGAGCGCCGTAACCAACACATAAGCCGTTATAGTCAGTAGTACCAGCGACAGAGTCTGTTGGTGAAACACGCTTAATATAAGAAAGCAAATCAGCACTTGAAATATAAGGGTGCTGGCTGAATTTATTACTATGACCAGTTATAGAGGTAGCCCAGTTATCGTCATCAGTCTGAATAAAAAACTGAGGGGAATAACGCCAAAGAAGGTGGTAAGGGACAAAGAAAAAATCATAATACTCACCAAATCTCGTAAAGGCAGGAGAAGTAACTGGTTGGGTACGAGTAAACCAGTCAGCACGAATTTTGAACTTGTCGCCTGGTACGAAATCCTCGCAAACCAAAGGCAACAATTCGCCAAGTTTAGCCGAAAAGGCACGTTTGTTGGATAAATCAAATCCATCACGATGAGGATTATTACGGACGGATTTTAAAGACATTACATTTGCCATTTTTTTTTAAAATTTAAGAGTTAATAAATATATTAGCAAGGTCATTTTGAACCTTGTGTTTTATGCTTTGTTGATATGCTAATTCACGAGAAGAAACTAACGACTGATAGATGCGAGAAGATACCCAAATATCGTTAAAAATATTGCATGAATGGGCGAACCCGTTGTACATATAATAATCCTGAACTTGCTCGACAAAGTCAGTAGTATCATATTGTAAACCATAGACAAATACATTATTTATATATCCGCATTCATAATCAGTGTACGCAAGATAAAGACTTTCACGCAATTCCATGCTTTCCTTTAAATTCGTATAGTCCAAAGACGAATAATATTGGTCAATAATTGAAGTATATTTCCAAGGGTCGACACCAAAATACTGCATCATATTATAATAGTGATGTATCTGATAGAAACGACCAAGGAATATATCAAAAGTAGGACATAGAGATTTAAGCGGTTCAAGAGAATGAGGGTCACTCCAAAGACGCTTTATCTTACAAGCATTTAAATTGTCATGTGTCTTGCTATAATCATATAAGAAATGGGCATAATGAAGCAGGCTTTCACCTTCTAATCGTGGCAAGCATCTCGTGAGCGTTGGATACAATCCATATAATGAAACACGCTCACTATAAGAGAGCACAGAATATCCTTTGCACTTCGGGAAGAAGCGAGCGTTAAACGACCGCCAAGGAGAAATAAAGGATTTTTTCCCGTACTTATCTGCATGGAAAAAGTATCGAACAAATCTTGAAGGCTCATTTTTCCATATTTCCTTAAACTCACTTTCAATAACTGGGACACCGAAAAAGCGTGAATGTGACGACCGAGCCTTAGTGGAACGTAATTTAAATATTTTGGGTACGTCAATAAGACTATTAACGTAAGACGCAACGTATGAAGCACACTTTCC
>NFZC01007971.1_pt1 | contig 12638 bp, 15 predicted proteins | sample 1095391 | NCBI WGS metagenome assembly NFZC01 (sample SAMN03609890, study PRJNA323583) | gut metagenome | isolation source: feces | host: Rattus norvegicus | place: Denmark: Riget | collected 2013
ACACGATTTCCGGTCTCTGTCGCAAGGGCGCCGCTGACAGCGTTTACCGCGGTTTTCACGTATCCGCAGTTCGCAGCGTACTTGTCGTTGTCTCCGTCGCCGTCGGCGGGGGTTTTCACATCGTGTACGGCGACGCCTTCGTTCAAGTCCTGATTGTTCACTAAACCCAGAACATTGGAGCGGTAGCTTGCGATTAAGCAGGTATTGCTGTCGGTGTCGTGTAGCTGAAGTTGCTCCCCGTCGGAAGATATTGTGGTCCCCGATAATACGACATTAGTTGCGGTTATGCGGACATCCCCTGACTTGTTGATTGTCAGGTCCCCGTCTCCGGTCAGTAGATCGGAGATTTTGCTGTCGGTGTACTGTACAGCGGCTTGTGCTGCATCCAGCACCTTAATTTCAAGCTCCCGCACCTTCTGAATAATCCAGTCGAGGTTCAGATCATGCAGGTTCGTCCACGGGAATTTGTTCCAGTTAAAAGCCATATTTCATCCCTCCTCAATAAATTGCAAGGCAAAATGTCGCCTTAAAGTCCTCGGTGATTTTTGCGATAACGTCAAAATCGACGATAGCGCGCTGCCGTGCTATAAGCTCCTGCGTTGACATTACGCCTATATTGCCGCTCACACGTCCCGTGTGTGAGGCCGTGCTTTCTCCGCTGCCGGTGTCGCGGCCTGCAAGTGTCGGCTCGTTGGAGTTGTAGCCTGCCGCATAATGCTCCGCCGTGCTGCTAAGCACCTTGTTATTATCCGTCCACTCCTCGCGCCTGTCGTAGTTCGCTATCGCGTCATACTTGTAAAGCGTGGTCTCCAGCAGCGCGGTATAGATGGGGGCTTTCCGCTCCCACCAATTACCGATTGCAAACTTCAAGTAGTCGGGCTGCGTGTAAAGTATTTCGAGCTCTGCGCAGTCGCTTAAGATGTTGTCGACGATTTTGTCCGCTGCTATTGTAGCGGTATGCTCTGCACCGTCCGCGTCCGTGACGGTGGCGGAAAGAGCGGTTAAACCGGCGAATATTGTCGGGTCGTAGCTGTATAGCCCGATAATAGACATTGTATCGCGCACGTCAGATCACCCCCGCACGACGGAGAATTACTGCGAGCTCCTGCCGAGTAGGGGGAGTAGTCCAGTAATCAACTTTACCGTTCCCGCGCATGACGTCTTTGTCCATTGCAACGCTGCGGGCGTCTGCAAATTCGTCATAGGGCTTTTTCGGGACATAAGCAATACCCGCTCCCTCGCAAATTCCCTTTGCGAGTGCCTCCGCAATGTCCATCATGTGGTTTACTATCCACTCGGCGCGGGCCGCGTTGTCGTGGAATTCACACTCGCAGTACACGCACGTTCCGGTAGTCTGTCTGATCTCCGCGAATCCCGCGGTTCGCACCCCGAAGTCCGTTCCTCCGACAAGCTCGTGCAGCGTGTTATATATTGGCCGCGCATATTTGAGATGCGCATCGTCCAGCTTTGAGACGAACACCACGCACCCGCGAGCCTTGCCGCTGGCCGCGTTTGTGTGAATACAGAGGTGTATATCAGGCTGGTAAGCGTTGCTCTCTGCGATGCTCTCCTCCATATGCTGACCGTAGGGCGCTTTTTTAGTTTCGATGCCGCACCGATAAAGGGCAAGCTGCAAGAGGTTTCCTATGCGATGGCATATCTCCTCCTCTGTGTACCCGCCAAATGCGTATATATTATGCTCCTGCTCAGACGGTGAAATATAAACTTTAAACATTGTCGTCCTCTCCTCTCAAAACTTCTATTGCGTCAACAAGTTTCCGCGGGAGCGGTATTCCCATAAGTCCCGCGTTTTCCGTTATAGATAAAAGCTCATTTGCACAAAAGCCGATGCACGTCGCGTCGCGGATTATGTTTGTATTGAGCAGCAGGTCGGCGCGGCAGGCCACCACAACGATCAGCAGGATAACAAACTTGCGGCATATCCCCTTAAAGCCCACCGCGCTCGACAGCGCGCCGCCGCTGCTTTTCGGGGAGGCGTGGAAAACTCCGGCCACGATAAGGCCCGTTACATAATCAATAAGCATAAGGATAACAAGCGTAGTCATGGCGCCGGTCCAGCCTCCGAAAAGTGACGCCACCGCGGCGCCGACACAAGCGACGCTCGACAGCGTAAAAAACTTAATCATCAGTGCTTACCTCCGTCTCCTCAGTGCTTACCTCCGTCTCCTCAGTGTTGGGGTTAACGCGCCACTCGCACCAAAGGGCGCGGGCGCCGCTGTAAAATCGGGTATTCACTCGGTCGCAACACTCGCGGATCGTCTCCAGCCACATGGCCGCGTTGGAATACGTCTCAACGTTATTCGCGTTTACCTCGTCGGTCAGCATACGCTCGCGCTTCTGCGTGTTTGCATTGGGGAGACCAACGGCCGTTGCGAATCTGTTTTCAAGCCCTGCCAGCGTCTCAAGCACCTGCGGTGCTATGAAGTTCTGACCTACGTTCTGCGAAAAGCTATCCCACGCGAAAGTCCCGTCCTCGTTGAGGAGGGTTTTGTCCTGCACGACTGCGGGTTCACCGCTTGCAATGCGGTCGTAAAGCTTTTTAAAGCTCTCGGCGCCTGCTTTATTTTTCGCCGTGAAAACATAGGAAAGCTTACTGTTCAGGACGTTCAGTCCCGCCGTACTTGCGCAGACTGCCATCATGTCGGCATAGTAATAGACAAGGTCCATAATGCCGCCGTAATCAGGGGTTAGCTTTATAAGCTCACACTGTGCGCCGATTCGCGGCTGGAGTATGCCGGTCAGCAGCGGATTCGCAATTACGGCATGAGTAGGCCGATAGTACACGTCGTAACCGGTTAAGCCGCACGACTGACAGATCGTGCCGAATTTGTCCGTATTGACAACGGCAATGTAACCGATGCTGTACAGCGTATATAAAAAGTATGTTTTATCCCAGTTCTCCGGCAGCTGGTAGCGGAAAACGGACATAGCCTTTTGCAGCAGATACCGCACGAAAAACGCGGTCAAGCTGCTATCACCGTGCACCGTCGAGGGGCTGACAGCCGATGTTGCTATGTTGATATAATTATAATTTGCGGGGATTCCTTGTCCTGTAAAACCGTTTGACATTATTGTTATTCACTTCCTTTTTGTGTAAAATCCATGCAGGGAGGCGGGTTCCGCCCTCCCACGGGGGAGGCTCCGGGTCAGGGTCTATCGGGGACGGTGGGTCTGGGTTGACTGGCGATGTTCCCGTGTATCGGTTGTAGATTTCGATTCCCCACGGCAGACGCTCCGCGACAATTTCATCCGTCCATGCCGCACTGCCGCCCGTCTGATACCAGTACCCGAATTGCCACATAGCATCCCTGACGTTGGTCGCGGAGAGCATGGCGCGGTAGCAAGCGCCGTAGCTCGTGCGCATCTCGTGTACGCAGTAGAAACACTGGAAGAAGGTATCTGCTATGCTCACGCCGTCCCAGCGCTCAGTATTCCAGTAGTCCCACATAGCGCCCTTGCGCCCGCCTCCCGTCCATTGCGCGAGGCCGTAGCCAGGACCGTAGCGGTTGTCGTTCACCCACCATGTAGCGCGGTATCGGGGGTCGCTGGTAGTTACACCGTCGCCCGAAAAGCCGATTCTCCCGTCCTCCGTTCCGCGCCCCGCGTTTATACGCAATGTTATGATGTCGGACTTCGGATACGTGCCGCCGCTGTACACGAAGTCGCCCTCGCACCGCTGCGGGTAAAGCCCGCTCTCGCCCTTCCACCATCCCATGATTCCGGCGACGGCGTACTCGTTGCCGAGCATACCGACAAGATGCCCCCAGATCGAGGCTTCATACGGACTATTACTCATAATAAATACCCGTTTCGAGCGCTGCCTTTATATACTCCCGCTCTGCGTCAAGCGCCGCACACTCAATGTCGCCGTCCTGTACTTCGAGGTACCCGCCCACGTCGGATATTTTGTGCAGCGCGTACACGGGCCGACCGTGATGCTCGATATCCTCCGGCACAAGTATCTGATACGCGCAGTCGAGGCGCCATGAGCGCACCAAGTACAAGAAGCTGCCTGTGCTGCCCGCGCTGTCCTGCTTTGCTGCGCTCAGCTTCAGGCCGTTATATATGCCCGTATCAAGCGCTTTTTGCGTAGACAGGGCCGCACCCACGGCGCTGGCAATGCCACCGGCAACGGTGCCGCTGCCCCCACCGCCTGCTGCAAGCTGCGCAATTCCTGCACCGACCGACGCAATGCCTCCTGCAATGCCGAGCGCCCCGCCCACCTGATTATAGAACATCATGCGGTTATTGAGTGCTTCTGCTGCGTGGTCGAGGCTGATCTGATTAAGCTGCACGGGAATACCGACTTGACCGTGGACACACGATAAGAGCGTTGTCTCGCTGCTGTCGGTGTAAATACACATCTCCGCAATGCCGGTTATCTGGTCGACGGTCATCACCATATACACGCTTGCCGATCCTGCGCACCGCGTGGCGTCCAGCGTGACAGTGCCGAACGGTGGTATATATAATGTATACTCCGTGTACGGCGTGGCGTTCAGATATGCGCCCCGTGTGGCCGCCTGCGGGTGCTTCGGGAGTGAGACGGTCTGCGTAAATGTTCGGGTCTTTGCCGATAGGCCCAAAAACTTGTTGTCGGCGTCGTCCATGATCTTGTACCATCCGCAATAGAATGCGCCGCCAAACGTGTTGTTGGTGACGGTGTACGGGTAGTACATGATAGACTGAATGTACTGGAGCGGGTTATATATTGCCTTGAAGGTGGATAAGTCAATATTGCCGCTGATTGCTTTGTCGGTCCAGCTATCCGATAACAGCGTTTTCGCAAGCTTTGTCATAGCCGCGGGCGTCGCCACAAAATAACTTGTGCCACCCACCTGCAGGCCAAAATCAAGGCCGAGCGGGGGCGAACATGACACGCCTATGACGTAGCTGCCCGCGTTCTCCCACGGCTCTGTCACGTCGGTATGCAGCACCTGAGGTGTAGCCTCCGTAGGATATGCTGCATCGGAGATTCGCCCGTTTGTGATGCCCATGTCTGCCGCGCGGGTTATGTATAGTGTGCTGTTGCCGATCTGGGACTTCCAGCTTGCCAGCACGTCGCACGTCATGTAGACATACCACAAGTCATTGACAAGCTCCCAGCTTTTGACGAAGTAGTAGCGCCCGAAATCGGGGATATATGCGTAATTGTAGGTTATCGGTGGCTGCGCTGCCGATAGGTATATAACGGGGTTCAGTATATCCACCGCGCCCCGAGCCACCCACGAGGCCGAAAATGTGGCGCTACCGGCAACGGGCGTTTTCGTGCTGTTCGGGCGTTTTGAAAATGTAAAAAATTTTATTTCCATACATACCACCTATTATAAAAGCCCCGCGGTAAACGGGGCTTTATGTTAGTCAAGCAGCAGCACGACAAAGTTTTCGGTCAAGTCGAGCCACCATCTGTCATGGAAGCGGTACCAAAGATTGTAGTACCTGCCGCGCGCGTTGTACGGGGACGGGTCAAGGCTGGTGTTGATAGTGGTATAACCTGCAGCCTCCTCGTCGAAGATCACGCCGAAAATGTTTTCAACGGTTACGGGGTCCCCGCTGGTCAGGGTCTCCACGACGGCACCGGACGCATCAACGTAGCAGGGCCATACCTTGATAGTATCGGGAGTCTCTATCGACTGCCAGAAATTGACGGTTTCCACGTCCGCAAAGCGAAGGTAGCTGTCGTGATAGGTGTCCGCCAGCACCATGGCTTCGGTCTGGTACCTCGCAGGGGCGTGGAGGTAGACTTTCTGGAGGTTTTTAGGCGTGTGCCTCTGGATAGGCTTGCCGGTGAAGTTCATATGATACTTTATAGATCTCTCGGTCATAAGGCTCGAAAGAGTGCCGATTCGGGCATATGCCCACTTCATAAACGCCTTGAAGTTCGCAGGCTGGTACACCGTCTGACCGTCGAGGCTGAGGCCGGTTGCGGTATTGTACTCGGTCAGCAGGTGTATGACATTACCGGTGTCGGCTTTTGCCTTTGCGCCGATAGCATTTGCAAGGGTCAGACGCGCCGTGTTCTCGTGCATCTGCTCGTGTTTGTTGGACATATTGGTCATAACGCCGGAAATGAAGCGGCCAAACTCCTCGGCGCTGGAAAATGCCGTGTCGAGCTGGTCGCGCAGGATAGTTACATAATCCTCCACGGCGTTGATGCCGTAGAAATTGGTCTGAATGACTTTGGGAGTGCGGATGGTGTACTGGTCGATGCTCTGCCCGTCAACGATTCCGCCGCCAACGCTGGCGTTGCCCACGCCCACATCATCAACAAGCACGTCATCGACGTAGTTTATTTTCCTGATATGGTTTCCGTACCTCTGCGCGGACGCGTTGAGGCCCGCCAGCTTGCGCGTGTACGGGCGGATTCCGAAAATCGTGCGGGAAAGTACCTGACTGATTGCACCGATTACGTTGTCATAGCCGGTTTTCAGAGTGGTCTGCGCGAGGCTGACAAACTGCGCTGTGTTCAGAGGGGTTATCTGCGCCGTTCCGGTTGCCTGACTTGCTACAGCGTTCAGTATCGATGCAGACTGTTCAAATGTTAGTGCATTGCTCATGTTTACCTCCTATTATTTCTTGTTCTTGCCCAGAAGTTCAAGGACATCGGGCGGGTTTATGATTGCCGCAAGCGCGGACTCTGCGTCCTGCGTGGCTGGCTGCTGCGCGCCCATGTAGGCGCCTGCGAGTATTGCGCTCTTAATCTCACGAAGCTCCGCTATAATGTCCGGCTGCTCGGGCTGCTTCTGCTCCGGCTGCTTCTGCTCCGGCTGCTTCTGCTCTGGCTGCTTCTGCTCGGGCTGCTTCTGCTCAGGCTCTGTGGCCGCCATTGCAGAAATCTGCGCGGCCGTGTACCCCGCTTTCGCAAGGGTGAGAATATCCTGCATTGTCATAATATGTATACACTCCTTTCGTTTACAAATTAATCTGGGGGCTTTCGTGCTGTGACCTCAGCGCGCCCCCTGCTTCCGGCAGGTGGTCTATGAGCAAGCCCCCATTACTTTCTATTATAGACCATAAGTTAATATTTGTCAATCGTAGTAGTGTTCCAGTAGATGCGCTGTACGCACGGTGTCAGCGTACATTGTGTACAGGGCGCGCCTACGGATCAGCATTTCATCCAATTCTTTATAAAGAATACCAAGAGGCCCTCTGCGCGCTCGCACATACGCGGTAAGCTCGTCGATTCTGCCCTTGATTTTCAATGCGCTTTCTCGGTACTCGGCCGCAAGCTTTTTATTCCACTCCACGAGCTCACCCCCTGAAATAATTGATAAACAGCGTTTCTACTGCGAAATCCTCAAATTCGATTTGATTTAACAGATACTTTTGCCACACCCAGCGGTACTTTTGACGCAGGCGTGCAAGATCGCTGTCGCCTGTGTTATAGGTTTTCGGCGTGCCCTGTTTGTGACCGGTGACGTACAAAAGTTCACCGCCTTTGTGCCTGTATAGTGTGATCTCCCCGACGGACACCAACGGGACATACTCGCGCAATGGTGCAGACCGTATGCGACTCGGCGTATCGTCGAATTTATTGTTGATTGCCATCTCTGCAAAGCTGCTGCCGCCCGTGAGCTTGTACAGTGCCGTGTCAGATTTTGCGCGGGAGATCTCGCTGTTAAACAAGTCAAACATACCGATTCCGCGCTCTTGCATTAAGCTGTACTCCTGCCCCTTTCGCCGCATATCCACGGCCTTCCGGACAAGCTCAAGCTTGATAAAAATCGGGTTCGCAAGCGTGTTCGCGTTTGCAAGGCATAGCAGCTTTAAGGGCGGCTTGCCGTTTAACTCGCGGTTGCGGTTGACGGTCTCATATGCGTTAAACAGCGCGTCGGCTTCGTTCTTTATCGGGCGCTCGTGCCGCTCCGCGATAAACTCGTCGTAGATCATAATGCCGACGGCGCTTGCATCAAAGCCCCTTATATTGGAAAACGTCGACAGCGCCATGCAATATCCGATCGGCGCACCCTCCGGCTGTATCTTGCCGTCCGCCTCGTGCCCGTAGTAAAAGCCGCTGACATACTTCGCGACCGGCGCGGACGTGATCTCCACGCCTCGCGCCGCCGCGACCGGCGAAAACGGGGAAAACTCCGGCTTGCCGACAATGTCCGCTTGTGTTTGGCTTTTCCGCAGATAGATAAATTTTAGCTGCTGCTCAAGCACCGTATCAAGCGCACCGTATGTCTTGCCGGTGCCGCGCCCACCGTACACGAACATAAACGGCAGGCCCCGCGATATGATCCACGGGATGTCAACATACCCGTTTTCGTGATACAACATTACTCGCCCTCTACCTCGGCATAGTACGCCTCGAGAACAGCATCGCTGAGCTCCTCGCGGAATTCCGCCGTGATCGGGAAGCAGCTATCTTTCCACACGCCACCTCTGGACTTGTACTGCGGCATGGACACGAAAGCGCCCTTCTTGCCGTCGATAACCTTGAGACCCGTAACGACGAAGACGCCGCCGAATGTCACACTTGCGTTTGCGAGGATGCCTTTTCCGTCCTCGATGGGGAAAACGCGGACGTCGCTGATAAAATGGAAAACCGCCTGCTTGCTGCTCTTGGTTTCTGCCTTCTTGGTGCTTCTCTTGTAGTTAGACATTTTTAAGTCCTCCATAAATTTTCTGACTAAATCAGTATTTAATAATGTAGCATAATCCTCGGGTATGCTGACTGTGTAGGTTGACGGCCTCAGGCACACGTTGCGTGTGATATATATGTCGTGGCTGTCAACGGTGTATTCCCCCAAATCGTAGTCATTATATACGCTTTCGAGGCCGCCAGCTTCGCGGAAGATAAAACCGACGTCAAACGCTTCAAGCCCTCCGGCCTTGTCGATCTCCTCCGCTCCGCGTCTCTTGCCGACGCCGGAGATCGTGCAGTATGTACCTTTGCAGTACTCACCCCCTTTTAATGTACAGTTTCCTGCACGACCGCATTTGTCGGGTTTACACTTTTTATCTTTATAAACGTAGGCGTACTTTTTCGCGCCCAGCGTTTTAAACTTTGAATAGCTGTCGTCATGCTCCCACACGCCCATATAATGGGTATTGCCCTTTGGGTCCGTTGCATATGCGCCGCTGTCTGTTGAGCGCTGCCGGATGCCCGCGTTCAGCGTTTCCCAGTCGATGTCCGACTTGACGTACTTTACGCTATCGGTATCGGTGTAGACGAAGTTCATGCCGCACAAGTCAATAGCTTGTCTCAGTTCCCGCCGCGCATGGGCTGTCACCCATACGCCCCACTGGTAGCACAAAAACGCCTTTATAACGGCTTCGGACAACAATTCATTGATAGGCTGCGCCCCTTGTATAAACTCACCCTGTATAAATTCAATCGTTTGTTTTACAGGGTCTTGTGCCATCATGCCAAATAATGCGTTAAGCAGATTTTTTAACTTGTCGTAGTATACCTCCATGCCCTCCACGCCTTTTAATTCTGTTTTCTGGACATAGTACCTTTTGACAAGCTCCCTGTATGCCCTCGGCAGGTACCCATAGCGGCTATGCCACATATCTTCTATCACGATGTTGTCGGCGTCGTACTGATTGAGTATGATCTGCATATCTATGTCGGTTACGGCCATTTCAAGATATTCCGCCGACAGCACCCGCCCGTTATCCATCTCAGCGTTGACGCATGACTGTGTTTTAGCTTTCGGGATATATGGTACCGGAGAATACTTGTCCCGCAGGCGGACATTGTACATTGCGATACGCATGAGAAGCGCGCGGCCTTTTTTCATGTAGTATTTGACATCGTTCAGGCTGGCAGCGCCGACGTGATAAAACGGGGTTATAGGGTACTGACAATTAACTATGACATCGGGGTAGCTGCTCGATCTGTCGTAGCTTTCGACGTTCTCCACGATTGCGCCAGCGTAAAACCGTGACGCGTGTGTGTCGCCGCCTCGGAAGGCGTCGCGCAGGGCCATGTACAAATCAATGTCCGGCTGGCAGTCAATTACATCGGCCTTGATGCCTCGTGCGTTCATTACCTTTTTCGCGTCTCGCCTGACGTATCCGGTGCTGGTCATTGGTATCGTGTACAGGTTGTCATTATCGCGCTGCATCTCTGTCTTGATTGCTTCCACAAGGCCCCACACGTCGTTGACGCAGTATTCGAGCTCCCTGTCGGTTAGCTCTGTCCACGGGTAGCGCTGCTTCGTGTAGTTAAACTCATCGCCGCTCAGTTTTTGATGTTTGACACCCATCTTCTTTGTAAACTGCCCCAGCGACATATTTGTCTGAAGGTAGCTACACCGGTATTCGATATGCCCGAACATTTCGCACTTGAGCACTTTGCGGCTCTCGACGGCGAATACTTCGGAGGCTTTAAAAGGATAGATGCCCGCAAGGAATTGAAACTCATAAGATAGATTGTGGACATATACCACTAAATAATCATCACCCAGAGCCCCACATATACCGTCGAGAAACGCCTGATATTCGTCCCACGTCCTGCCGTACACGGTGCATATCTCGTCGACTTGAAACTGCCATATATACATGATTGACTGGTCGATTTCCGCAATACGCGTTGTCTCAATATCGAAGGCGCAGACAAGCTCTTTATAGGTTTTCTTGTCCCCGCGCTTGCTGCCGCCTTTGCGCTTTGCAACGGCAGCATTTTCAATTATCGAAAAATCAAAGTACTGTGACGGTATTATTTCAACGTCTCTTTCGTGCTCCGTTAAGTGCGATCTTGTAGTCATGTGCTGTCCTCACGCTTCCATCGGGATTATGTATGCGGGAGTGCTTCAGTTGTTCTGTGTGCTCCAGCCAGTAATTGAAATCCTCGTATAGCTCCTCGGTGCTTATTCCACGCCTCTGCGCCACCGCAAACAGATCTGCGGCCCTCGCGCTGTCAAGCCCCTTCCTGCCGTAGAAGTCTCGGAGATCCTCCATAAATTCACCAAATTTTTCGAGATCTTTTGCCTTGATATTGTAGCCGTGCAGCTTGAGCGTTGCTAAGGTTTCCCGCTTCTGTCGTTGCAGGCCCCTAACACTTGTCATCTGTGAGGTTGTTACCGTTGCGAGCTCGTGCAATTCGTACACCAGCTCGCGCTTGCTAAGCTTTGACGCCGGTGTTTTAAATTGACCTATTACGCGCTGCGCGCTTTTTGTCTCGGCAAACTCGGACCGCGCCAGAGCCGCCCCTCTGGCTAATGCGATTTTGCGCAGGCGGGCATATTCGGCCCTCAGTGCCGCCTCGGTCTGCTGGTTGAGCTTGTACGGCGTGTAGTCCCACCATTCGCCGAGCCGCAGATTACTGTTTTTCTTCGCCATTGTCTACCTCTTGCGCTACCCATGTTAGCGTCCACTCATAATGGGTGAGTTCCCCGCCCTATGCGCGTATTCAAAACCATCTACAAGCCCCGCATTGTAAATATCGCGGAATAGTTCGTACAGTTCGATGTCGCCCATGCTTCTAACTTTGTCTGCGTTAGTCATTGTCAATACTCCTCTCTGAATATGTTTTCTCGTCCATTGCCCGTAAACCATAGGAAGCTTTGCGGCAGCTCACGGCGAACTGGGATTCCCTGCTTCTCGTAGCTCCACCTTGTAAGCACGTCAAAAGCTACACTGTATAACTCGTCCAGTACGGGGTAAGCAGGGTCATAGCCATGAAACTGCGACGGCTGCTCCAAAACTTCCTGAATAGTATCAGGGAAGCGCTCATCGTCCACACGGTTGCATACCACCCACGCACATTTTATCTGATTATCCCGTGTGCAGCCCCTCGCCTCACCCCACAGCATTTTGGCTACCTCCGCCGCATCTTCTTCGGTGAAGTACATGGTATAGTAAATTGGAGCTTCTGACGGCTCCTGCGCTTCTGGCTGCTCAAGCTCGACAGTTTCTTCTGCCGCTACCGTCGGAGCGGGAGCGGACGGCGCTTCGCCCTCCCATGCCGCACGTGCATACACTATGCATAGTAGCAGCGCCAACAGAACGATGAAGAAAAATGCTGTAATAAACTCTCTGAGTTTCATCAGGATTCCTCCTTTTGTTTGGCTATAATTGCTTTTTCAATTCGCTCTTTCGCTATGTTGAAATATCCCTCGTCAAGCTCGATGCCTATAAAGTTGCGGTTGGTATTTACACAAGCAGCGCCCGTGCTGCCGCTGCCCATAAAGCCATCAAGAGATTTGTCACCCTTAATTCTTGCATAAACCTCTTTTCGTCTATGGCTTTGGAAGTCCATTCCATACGGTGGGTCGGTCAGCACCAAATCCACAGAACCGTCTGGAATGTTCTTCATCAATTCAAGGCAATCACCGTGCCATAGTGTAACTGTTATCGTTGTTATTCCCTCCGTTTCTTTAATTTCGGCTATATCTTATCACAAGAGGCCCCATGTGCCAAGCACTAAATATAAAAATTCTCCACTATTACCCTCAGTCGGCGGCGGCGGGATGTTGGCGCTAAGGCGTGTTAACTCTTGGTATAATATGGTAGTGTGGGCGTGCGGGCGTGTGTGCGGTGCCTCTTGGTAAAATCTGGTATAGGCGCCTGCGATTGCTGAGTGTAATACTTGATTACTCGGTGTAATATGCGGTGTGATTACTCGGTGTATATGGTATAAAGTGGTAAATGGGGAACTGGAAGAA
>NFZC01011633.1_pt1 | contig 12459 bp, 16 predicted proteins | sample 1095391 | NCBI WGS metagenome assembly NFZC01 (sample SAMN03609890, study PRJNA323583) | gut metagenome | isolation source: feces | host: Rattus norvegicus | place: Denmark: Riget | collected 2013
TTTCAGAGTTAGCCATCTCGTTAAGCATTGTACTTGTATCCATAAGTCCCCACTTAACATTATTAATTGCTCTAGTCCATAAGTCTTGCCAAGTCATAGGTATATCATTGAACTGTTCATTTATTTTATTCATTGTGCTAGGATCTAGCATAGCATTCTTTATAACGTCAGCAGTTATTTCTCCTTCTTTAGCCATCTGCCTTATTTTACCAATCGGCACGTCTAAGTAATCAGCTATAGATTGAAGAATTGAAGGTGCTGCCTCGAATACTGAGTTAAGCTCGTCACCTCTTAACACTCCACTACCTAAAGCCTGTGTTAACTGTAAAGTTGCTGCGTTAGTTTCTTCTAAAGTTGCACCAGATATTTTAAACTGTTTATTTATCATCTCAGCAAATTTAACAGCTTCCAAAGTAGAATTAAATGCGTCACCTGCATTCATTCTTATTCTTGTTATAGTCTTAGCCATATCAGAATAAGAACCTCTAGCATCTTGAGCAGTTTGGAATATTAACTTGTTCAGTTCGCTAGTTTGATAAAGTGTATCATTTATCATATTTACCCTTGAATTAAGTTGTGCCATCTCATCTGATGTATTTATTATCCATTTACCTGCCATAGCTAGACCATAGGTAGTTATGTAGTTGCTAAGGGCTCTACTCATTCTATTAAATGTGTTTGAGCTACTACTTCCTAATCTATTTGTATTATTTATCGTTTCTCGTACTTGGTTATCGTATGTATCTAGATATACTGTAGCCTGTGCTATTTCGTTTCTAGCACTCCTCATACTTGCCACGTTAATATCTGTGCCCATAGTACGGTGCATGTGTTCTAAAGTGCTTATAGTTTGATTTACGGCGGTGCATATGTGTCGCAGTGCTGGTGACATATAGTCATTAAGTTTGATGGTGTTACTTAGTACCGCCATTTAATCACCTACCTAATTTTTAAAATAAAAAAAGGACTTATAAAAAGTCCTTTACTCGCTAACAACCAGGTACTCTAAACATTCCTGGACCTGTAGCACTGAAACCACAATTAAGGCAATGACAAGTTACTTTTCCGCTTCCCATTCCACCTGCTGCTAAACCTAATGGCCCTAAAATTAAACCACCTGCAACAGCTTTTCCACTGCTGAAACCTTTCTTGTAAGCTTCTATATTAGTTCCCCCACATCTTGGACACATCATAGGTCCATCGTGAGTTCCTTTTATTTGATATTCATTAGCTAAACGAACTATATACTCTTTCATAAATACTTTTATATTCATATTTACGCCACCTATTCTAGATAGCACTTGTTTATACAGTCCTTCTAACTCTTTAGCACCTTTTGGAGCTCTTTGAAGTTTTTCAATTATAGGTATCCCACATATAACAGTTTTGTCATTTTTATCTACCCAACCTCTAAGTTGGAAAGCACTTCTCAGAATCTCACATCTTTGATACTCAAGTTCTTCAACGATAACTTTCCTTGATGTGTGGTGTTTGGAAGCTATCCAATCAAACATCCGATTATCATTTTTAAACTCTTTATGCGTGTGCATACTGACAATGTCATATTCGACACCTTCTATCACTAAAGGCACTTGTTTTATTATAGTTGGTGCGTCAGTTGTAGTAGGAATAAGCTGATGCCCACAACTACTACAAAACTTAGCACCATCTTCAACTTTCTTTCCACACTGAGAACAGAACATAAAAAAATCCCTCCTAAATAAAATAATCTAGTTGGGTTTATTATACATTATTTTTTTAGTTTTTTGGCATTTTTCTTATCATTTTCCAATTTTATTTGAATAGCTCCCACTATAAAAGCTTTTTCATAGTCATCCATTCCATCAAACTGTCTGGGGGTTATACCTAACTGATGTAAACAGTAATAAGCTATATTAGCCTCGTAGTCTCCCCCATTAATTAGTTTTTTGCTTCTTCGACTTTTTCATTCATTGGCATGTAATTATTTATCTCTTGAACTTTATTTGAAAGTCTAGCAAATTCCCCAGACTCAAGTAAAGCCTCAAGTAACTCATAGTCTGTCATAACACCATAAGCATTTTGAAGTTCAATATTGTTTAAGTCGGGCTCTACCACACATTTTGCAACTAATCTAGAAAGATATTCGTTTTGATTAAATGTTTGTGATACTACTTGTCCCATTTTATTTTTTATAGCTTTAGTACAAGTTTCTCTAAGTGCTCTATCTTCCTTAGCTGGTATAGTTGTTAATTTCCAAACTGCTGGTTTTCCATCCTCACCAAGCATTTCATCTGAAACTACATATTCTACAACTTTTGTACTTCTTTTATTTTTTGCTAAAAATTCTGTTAAACCCATATTATATTATCTCCTTTACATTCCTTCTAATTCTGCAAATTTTTCAGGCATTTCAAAGTCATCAAATGTACCTGATATATCTTCATCTAGGTATTCAGCATCAGCATCAAACTTAGCTATTATACCACCGTCAAGGTTACAATCTTTAAGTATTACAGTCTGTCTACCTATTGAAGACGTAGGGTCTTCATTAGTAACCTGTATTTCAAAGTATATATCCTCTCCAGTTTCTTTATATCTATAAAGAAGCTCTCTAAGTATTGATGTGTTATAATGCGCCGTACCTTCAAAAGTACCTTTCCAACCAGTAGCCTTGTTACCTTTACCAGTTTTTCCAAGTATAGGCACTTCTGTTTTAGTTTTTTCTATCTCAGCTGAGAAGCTTATTAAGTGCATAAATTCGTAACGTCTACCCTCTATTGTTACAAAACAACGTGCTAAACTCCCAGCTATTGTATCTCTAGCTCTAAGTAACGCCATTTATATCACTCCTTCCTACTGAACCTTTATAGTTGCGTAAAGTTTTGACATTTTGTGTATCTTAGTTATTGCACTTTCAAGGTAAACTGATTTTTTATCGTTACCTTCAGTAACTACAACATCTTCAGCAACTGGTGTTTTTATGACACGTTTTTTCGCATAAGCTTTAAGACTATCAAAGTGGTCATTCCAAAGTGATACTCTTCCGTCTGGATCATTTGGGAACTTACCATTGTATTTAGTGTTGAATGTATTAGCAGTTTCTTCAGCTAATGCGTCAACAAGTCTTATAGTGTCATTGTTTTTAAATTCTTTGTCCTTAGTATCAGTAAGAGTAGTAAAAGTGTTTATATCCTCTAATACGTGGACCTCTTGTCCAACTTTATGGAATACAAATTCTCCATTTCTTAAAGCATTTTCAAGCTCGAATTGAGTATAATCTGTATTAACTTCATACTCACCATCATATTCAACGTTTGTAAGGTCGCCCTCAACTTTACATCCTGCATTTGCACCATTTGTCCAATAAACAAGCTCGGGAGTAGTATTGTTTTTAACTGATATAACTCCCTCATAGTCTGCTGCTGGGTAATTATGTACAACAGTTTGGAACTTAACACCTACTTCATCTCTCATACGTTTACCAAATGCCACATATAGCTTCTTAGTGGCTTCGTCATCTGAGATACATCCAAGAGAGTTATAGTAGTATGGTTCTATAGCTTTTAAGAACGCTTGATGTTCTGTACCAGTTATAGACGAACCATTTGTACCATTTGTAAGAGGCACACCTGCCTCAGCTTTTAAAGATGCCTCAGTTTTAAAATCAATAAACGCATTAGGTTTTAACTCTGTTGCGTTTGAGACTGTTTGATTATCTATTCTCACGCCATCTAGGAAAGTTGACACGTCCCATTTACTTGGTACGTCAACGTTTGACGCTATTTTAATTGTTATGTTGTTACCCCTAGTACCTGTATACTTAGCAGTTGCATAAGTGTTAGAGGCTTTCACTCCATCTTTATCAAGTCTATAAAGATAAGCTTTTTTAGCATGTTTAAATAACTCTCTAAGATTTTTAAGCTTATCGTCTTCATAGTTGTAACCGAATAATATAAGTGCGTCACGTTCAAACTCATCTGATGTAACTTCTATCACCTCGTTTGATGCCCCCCAATCAGCTTCATAAGCTGTTGCTGATACACCTCTATCACTTGTTGCTGCCTCAGCACGTTTTGCTGATATGACGTTTATATACGCCCCTGGAAGTAGTTTATTTTGTGATGTCCACATTCCTCCACCAAGTGCCATAGGCTACACCTCTCTTTCGTTATATTCTTTTATTAGTTTCTCAACCTCTGAGATTGAGTACTCTTTGTCATCGTCAAGTAAAGCCTCAAGTAAATCTCTCTGCCCCTTAAAACGAATTGACGCTAATAACTGTTCTTTTTCAAATTTTTGAACTGCCATTGAATCACTTCCATTTCATTTCTAATTTTTCCATTAATGGAATGTTTGACTTATCCTCTCTGAATGTTTCAAAGACACTAAATGTAAAATGTAGGTCATTATCAACTTTTTCAGTTTTTCTGCCATAAGCTCTGTAAAGCTCTCCTTCATATTCAAGAAACTCAAACTCGCTTATAAGTGTTTTAGCTACTTCAATTAAGTTAAGTCCTCTACCATCCATTCTGTCCTCATCAGATAGATAAGTTATATCGAATGTATGCGTGATACCTTTACGACCATCTATGAAGTCTTGTCCATTTACATTAATTTCACGCACAAAAAAACACGGTGCATTATTCCCTTGCACCGTGACGTCTGTATATATATCCACACTATCACCAAACAGAGTGTATAGTGCGTTTGTGATAGCATATAAAATCATTTGTACATTTCCTTTAAAAATTCTTTTACTTTTTTATCTATAATTCGTGGTCCTTGTTGTCTAAGCTCCATTTCGGATATAGTTAGCATAAATCTACCTTCTACCCAAGACTTTTTAAGTCTCTTACCTATGGCAGGTACATATCGACCTGGTAACTGTCTATGCCCAAACTCAACATAGATACCATACTTGACGGGGTTTGTGATAGTTATCATATAAGTTTTACCTATCTTTTGAACAGATATTGCATTTAGATACTGATTAACATTTCTATTCTGCCCACCTGTCCAACCTCGTCTAAGTGTTCCCCCTGTTTTCCATGGGGTATTGGTGTTTGAATAATCTCCGACCGGGGTCCTTTTTATAACCTTAGCAAGTAATCTAGCTGATAATTCTTTAGTTAATAACTTACAAAATTCATCATATTGTATGGTTATTTTCTCAAGTCTATCAGCAAACTCTTTAAGGTCATTAAACTCCATACTGCCAGTTCTACCCATATTAATTCACCTTCATAGCCGACAACTCAATCTCTTGGTGAGTTACATAAGTTTTCGGATATGAAGAACACTCATACTTAAGCACTCTACCAAGATGGGTAACTGTTATACGGCTTCCTGGTTCAATCTCATATTCTGGACAAGTAAACAGCTTTATAGTTTGTGACGAAAAATCGTAAATCTCTCCTCTAACTGAAACACCTGCTTCCTTGTTTAAGAAGGAAAGCCTACAAGGTATCTCAGATAGAAGGACCACTTCTTTATCTATAGTTTCTTTAGTACTCGGGTCCCTGCTACTGACTATCCTAGACACATTAGCAGTGTCTTGGTATTCTTTCTCAATCTCTGCCCTAAGTATGTCATCTATACTTCTTTTATTTTTAATTACCATGGTATCCTCCTATACTTGTACAGTATTTCACTACCATAGTTGATAAGTTCGTCAATCCTTTTAGCTTGGTCTGTAGTAGATGTTGCAAGTTCTATTCTTGTATCTCCTAAAGTCTTAGCTTTAACAACTCCATCAGCTTCAGTTATAGAGTTTTTAACTGTTATATCCATAAACTTTCCACACACTCGTCTAACTATTACATTTTCAAGTTCTGTAGGTATCTCGCTTATGTTACACCAATTTTTTATCTCTAACTCTACTTCATCAATAAGCATAGTTAAAAGAGGCGTATCAGCCTCTTCAATCTCTATGCCATATGTACCTAATAAGATTTCAATCTTATGTAGTCCTGAAGTCATCTGAGTGTCTATCATACTAACCTCTAGATATTATTCTTGCTATAGCTATTGATTTAGGATTTATAGTTTCCCCATTGCCATCATCTATTAAAGACCAGTTAGCTTTATTTTTAAGTTCTGCGTCAGTTGGAGAAGCTGAAACCTGAGAAGTACCTAAATAAGATATCCCTTTAGGACAAAGTACTCCACGTTTTCTAGATATTAAAGTTGTTATACCTTGGTTAGTTTTAGCGTCTCTTACCATTTCATATGGATGTTCAACTGGTAGATCCTCATAAATGAAAGCACCTTCACCAAATAGGTAAGTTACATATCCTGTACCAGCTAATACACCACTTCCCTCATTTTTAGCTATGCTCACTGTTGGAACATCATCATCTATAAATACTATTCTTCCGTTCCATGTAGCTATGTCTAGTTTTCTCTGTATTCCATTTGCGTCGTTATAAGTCATATACTCAAGTAACTGTTTATTTTCAAGGTTTGTTGCAACAGTTGAGTGCATTATTGCCACTTTGAATATTCCTTTATTAGCTCCACACGCTTTCTGTATAGCATTGTTAAGTGAATCAGCTTTACATAGTCCTGGGTCATCTTCTGTACCTTTACCAGTTATATCATAAGTATGTTCTTTAACGAACTCAGCATTTTTACCGCCTGTCATACCAAATACACCTTCAAGTTCAGTAAGTATAAGGTTTTGTAATATCATATCCCAATATTCAGCAACCTGGTTACCAACATTCGACATGAAGTCAACACCAGCAGTTATCTCGCTTGAAAAGTCTTTTTCTGTCCAAGCATTAAGTCTTCCGTATGTACCCATTTCCTGTTTGAATGTTTTAGTTGAATTTGACTGTATATCTGATTCACCGTCATAGTTCTGTGCTTCCCCACCTATAAGTCCAAACATAGGGAATGTAGCATGGTAAGAACCAGTCTGTGATGTAAACACGTTTCTAACCGCTGAATCACCTTTTAATATCCCAGCTTTTAAAAATTCATTAGTTCTTAAATTTGGAACTCTTTCAACGTATTTCCCAAACGCATTCGGATTAAATAGTTTTGCGTCAAATTGATTTTTAGTTTTATCTAATACTGTCATTAGTTAATCTCCCCTTAATTATTTTCTAATTCGGCTGCCCAATCCCAGTAAGATTTTTCTGAATCCTTTTTTGGTGGCTTTGGGTCGCCCGTACCATCTGTAGGTTTTACACCTTTGATATTTTTCTGTTTTTTGCCAAATAAAAAGGACGTATCCTCTCCGTCCTTAAGTTTCTCTATCTGTTCTTTTAAACCAACTACCATAGTGCCGTCCTCAGTAAGTAAAATATCTTTCATGTTGATTAACGGCTTCACTGTAGCAGGGTTTATTGCCTCAGCTTCTATAAGTGCCAAGTTGATAGCATTTTCAATTTTTGTCTGTCTTATAGCCTTGTCAAAATCAGCTTTGGCTTTCTGATTAGTTTTTTCTAACTCAGCTATTTTAGTGTTAAGTGCTTCATTGTCACCTGATAACTCTTTAAGCCCCGTTATCTCAGTTTCAAGGTTGGTTATCTGCGTCTTATAGCCGTCACGTTCCTTTATAACCTCGTTCAATCTTGATATAGGTACTTTGTTACCATCAGTGTCTTTAAAGCTGTCTAGCACCTTCTGAGCGATTTCATCTGATACGCCCGTCATCTCTTTAAGTTCTTCAATTGTAAGCATAATTGCCTCTCCCTTCAGTACATTTTTTTACACCGTTCAGTCGGTGGTCTCTGTCTTTCTGTTTTCCGTCCATAAATACCAAAACGACGAATTATAACAAAAAATCACTGTTTCTTGTTATAAGAAAAAAGTTATGCCAACTTTTCGCTATTTTTTGGCATAAAAGAAGACCAAGTTTTCACTTGGCCTGGTCCTCAATGGTCTATTGGACTTTGAGCAACATTATTCTTTTATCAGTATTCCTTCTTTACATGTTAAAAATACTGTATTATTTTTATCTCTAATCTGTACGTTTTGTGCTAGTGCATATTTATTAGTCACATTTTCCCAACGTTCGTTTGGAGCATAAGTTATTTGTCTTTCTATCTTTACAAATTTTCTTTTAGTTAAATCTCTATATACAACAACTCTTATATATGGAGAGTCTAGCATATCAGCTATTTTTAAAGCTTCTTCTATTCTCATTATTTTCCCCCTTGACGTACTTGTCATACCATTCTTTATATTTCATACTAGCTGGCACATAACCAACGTTTCCGTCAGCATCTCTATATATCCTCATGTCCTCAGCGTCCTCAAAGTAAGGAGCTGTAACACTTCTACATCTACAGTGAAATGGTGGTGCCGTAAACCAAGGTTTATACTCACTCATTGGGAAAACCTCTCCGTCTAACTCTCTACAAGTTTCTGATGTCCTTGTATCTAAAGTTGCTACAATCTCATATCTCTCAACACCTAGTTCATTGTAACAGTCCTTCTGTGCACTACTTGCAAAATATGCACTTTCTGTATAGACAAGTGTGGAAGCCCTACTCATAGTAGCGTTAAACTTTTTAGATATATGTTCAATCAGCTTGTCTGGGCTATCTCCCATAATGTGCATTTGTGCCAACTCTCTATCTAGGTAAGTTATTAACTCTTTTCTGTGGTTTCCCCATATTCTTTTAGAGAATATCACGCCGTCAGTTGTCCAAGGTTTAGACTTTATCAGTGCGATAGTTCGTGGAACTACTGCTACTATATCCCAACCAACTGCTAATCCCTTTTGTACTTCAAACGCCGTATGATAATAAGCTGATTGATAAGCCTCAGTTATATGCTTATCAACTTTCTGTAATACCGTATTTTCCATATCTGAAATAATACAATCTATTTTAAGTCTTAAAGCTTCAAGTCTGTTTATCCTAAACCTAATTGAAGCATTTTCTAACTGTTTTAGCCAAGCGTCATCAATATTTGACTCTCTACCTTTTTCGATGTATTCCCAAACGTCCCATTTAAACTCTTCAAGTTCATTAGCTTTCAACATTTTTTTAGCTGCTGAAACTGTAACACCATTAGCGTCGGCAAACTTGTTATAGAATACCCTTATTTCCCTCTCAATTCGCTTGAGAGCCCTTTGATATTCTTTCTTGATTTCTTTATCAAGTCTTTCCTCGTCCTTGTGTCTAGCCTCTTCTAAGAGTTCAAAACGTTTCTGCCAATATCTACTCGTCCTCTGTTTCGGCTTCATCATCATCAACTACTTTCTGCGTGTTAGGTAAAGCGTCACCATACTCGGCAAAGTCCTCTTTTTTCTGTTGTTTCATTCTCTCATTTTCTGCTTGTGGGTCGTCGATAAATGGTATCTGTGCAAGTAATGTTTCGTCAGATACTAAGTCCCTAAGCTTAACAACATTGTCAATTATTGTCGTTTCATCCTGCATCATATCACGATTAAGGACTATTTTAACTTTTTCATTTTCAAAGTCCCCAAGTCCTTTAAGTGCTAGGTCTACATCTATAAACCATAAAAGCTCATCTAAGGTTTTTTGTATCTCGTTTTCCATGCTCGTTGCGTCCTGGTCTATATCATTAAACATCGCTTGAATGTTCATTTGATTAGGTGTTCCACTTTTCAACTCGTCAACATCAACAGATTTCATACCCTTTATTAAAGCTTTTTTGAACTGATCAAGGAACAGTTTATAGTTTTCTGAGTCTATTTCAATTCTTAACGTATCAACGCCACCACTTGCACCCTGGGTATCTCTTATCTTAACAGCTCCATAAGTTGACAAGTTTTTTCTAAACTCCCCAAGGTTAGCACCGTCAAAGTTTTTAATAACTAATATCGTGTTTCTTGCGTCTTCTAGCATATTATTCTGGAAGTTAGAAGTAACCAAGTTGATACCGTCTTGTAGTGCTTTAACTCTATTAAGAAGTATTTGCTCATCTTCATTGTACTTAAATACCAGTAATGGGAAGTGTTCCCACTGCATTGTGCCCTCTTCTGTAGTCATATAACTTTCGGAAGTGTTGCAAGGTGTTAGCTTGTCATTCTTATAGCGATAATGCCTAACTTCCGACTTAGTGTACACGTCAACAAACTCAGCATATTCCTCAACGTGTCCTCTCGTGTATATTCTATTTATAAAGTGTCTAAAGAAAAATGTAACTTCTTCTTTTTCATCGTCTTCATAATATACTTTTATCTCATAGGGCTTGAAACGTTTAAATTTCAATTCATTATCCTTGTAATATGGGTGCAAGTAACCAACTCCACACTTTACCATGTCGCCACCTATACGATTTATTTTGTTTCTTAAGTTCCTATCAAACCTATCATCTAATAACTCAGTGTATGCGTCATTATCAGTTGTTATAACAAAATCATTTCCCAGTAAATAGGATACTTTCTTGTCAACGTGGGTAGCATATAAGTTATCAGTAACTTTATAATTCAGTACGTTTTTAACTTCTTCAAGGTTTCCATACTCACCAACTACTAACTTTTTATGCTGTAATATGTCTTGCTTGTCGTTGTAGTAGTCGTAAGCTTTTATCATAGCTTTTCTTTCCGGACTATTTAAAAACTTTTTAACTTCTAAAGCTAAAAGATCCAAGTTGTCGGGTTCGATACCTTCTTCCTTGTTTATGTATTCACTCAACCAGTTCACCCCCTTTTTTATAAATTCAAACATTCTATCACTCCTAATCAAAACTATAAAGTGGAGCGTGCATGTATTCCTCGCACGCATAACGCATTGCGTCCATTAAGTGGTTAAAGTCGTCCACTGGTTTATTTAATTTCTTACCGAACTTGTCCTCGTCCCAAGTATAGTTACTTATTTCAGTTAAGAAGTTTACACAGCTTGGGTGTACGATTATTTCAAAGTCCTGTAAGAAGTCTATTCCATTATTAATACTGTCTTTTCCTTTTCTAGCTGCACGAATGCCTCTAATTCCTAACTCATACAATCTATCTATAGATTTTGGTTCGGAACTATCAGCAACTATTTTATCTAACATTAAATTTTTCTCCTTGAGTTCTATAGCTATTTTTTCATTAGATAACTTGGTCTTGTACAACTCATCAAACACATACAGTTTTTTATTATCCAAGTCCAAAGCTCCACAAAATAAAGCAGTTGGGTCGTTAGCATACCCAAAGTCAAGCCCATAAATGCACTTATTTTGTTTTTTAACTGTATCAATGTTGAAGTTTTCCTCTCTCCAATTGTCAAATACAACACCTTCAACAACTCCCCAATTACCAAGCCCTGCGACCTGGTAACGTCTCGGATTTTGTACCTTCATACGTTCAAAAACTCTTTTATCGGCTTCATCTAGCCATTCATTGCATAAGTAATTGGTAGTCTGTGCCAGTATATCAGGGTCTTCAGTATGGTCGAAAAAACGACGCTTGACCCAATGTCGTTCATTCCATGGATTCATAGTAATTATTATTTGTTTAAACATGCCAGGTGGCACTTGTCCCCTTATAGACTCATCAAGCATATCAAAGCTTTTTTCGTCTGTTATCTCATACCGCTCCTCTATCCAACAAAAGCATAGAAAACCTATATCAACTGTTATAGATGTTACCTTTAGAGGGTCATCCAAGCCCCTGAAAAGAATCTTTTGGCCAGTTTGTTTGTGTCTTATCTCAAGTGGGGAAATCTTACAGTCAAATAGGTCATCAACTCCCAAACGATGTATAGCCCATTTTAAATCGGCGTAACAACTATCTTTTAAAGTCCTTTCTGTCTTACGTACTACAAGCACATTAGAAAGTGGGTACTTCATCAGTCTATAGATTATCATTAAAGCTGTTGTCTTGGACTTCTTGGAAGCCCTGGAGCCCTTGCATACGTTATAACGTCCTTTAAACTGCCAAAACTTTTTATAGCCTCGACCTATTATGTCAGGAAGATTAATCTTCAAGCTGTTCCTCTCCTACTATCTGCACAACTAGACCATTCGCCTGGCTTTCAGAGTTTACTCCCTTGTCAAGTCCGCACCACTTACCAATTATCTTAAGTGCGTTTAACTGTTCACTAATTGTTGGTGTGACTTCAACATCTATAACTTCACTGCACCCGTCCCCAACTCCAACAAGCATGGGAACTTTGGCAGTTGCTTTCCCTCTAGCTATATCAGACATTTTCTTTCTACACTCTAAAGCGCCCATAATGCCAGTGTGTTTTAGGTTGTCATTAAATCTATTTATAAGCTCCCAAACTGGGCTATTCTCTTCTGTTAAGTGCTTGGAAGCACTCAAAGGCTTTTCATACTCGGCAAGTCTTGCACTTTCCAAGGCGTTCCCACCTGTTAATATATAAAACTCGGCAAATCTCTCCATTTGCTCGTCTACTTCTTTATATTTACTCAAATTATCACTCCTTCATTTTTGCATAAAAAAAAGAAGCTCCAACGCTCGGAACTTCTTTCGCGATATATTAATTAAATAGTCAAGGAGGTTTTTAATGCACTGCACCATGCACCAAAAGAAAAATAAAAAACAAA
>NFZC01010804.1_pt1 | contig 12278 bp, 15 predicted proteins | sample 1095391 | NCBI WGS metagenome assembly NFZC01 (sample SAMN03609890, study PRJNA323583) | gut metagenome | isolation source: feces | host: Rattus norvegicus | place: Denmark: Riget | collected 2013
AAAGGTATACAAACACCCCATTTTTAACGCTTCCCAACACATATTTAACAGTTGTTAGCACAGTTTGGCACGCTTTTTGTTGTGAGCCGTGCCAACCGAGCCGATGAAACAAAGTTTAACAGTTCGTTAAGATAGTTTAACAAACGCATAAAGATGCGACACCGCCTTAGAAATCGCATATTTATGCAGAATAAGCAACAGGGCACAGAATAAGCAACAGGGCACAGACAGCCACAGATGCAGCCTACCGCCACAGATGCAGCATAAGCCACATATCTCCACGGTGTATCCTTATATGTAACTATGTTACATACTGTATCATCGCCACAGAAGCCACAGAAGCCACCTACAGGGCGTTAAAAAAGACCCTGTGGGCAACAACACCGCACAGGGTCTAATAAGGTCACAGGGCTTATTTTATAAGGTGAAGCCGAAAAGCGCAAAAACAGAGAAAAAAGAAAAAATCGCAAATTAATCTATTTTAACAAAAATAATTTGGTAGGTTGAAAAAATCGCAGTATCTTTGCACCGTGATTCAGAAAATGAGTTATCAATTAAAAATTTGAAATTATGGCAATATACAAAGTAACATCGGAAACCGTGAACCTTATCAGCGTAAACGGTAAAGAAGTACAACAGAACATTGTACGTACACATAGAGTGATAGACGGTAATATGGACGATGTGGCAAGGGTGGTATATAAGAAGCAGTTAAACTTCTTAGTGTTGAACACTATAGACAGAGCCACGGAAGACGTTAAAACCATCTTCACAAGTAAGGACAACGTAAACCACATTAAAGAAATGGGTTATTGTGTTACTCAGTTGTGCAACAAGTTAGGTGGTGGCGTTTCAAATTTTTTGACGTTAACACAGACGACAGAGCGTATTGTATAAGTTTAACCGCCTGTAGTGTAAAAGCTACAGGCACAAAATAAGGAGTATGGACACAAAGAAGAAAGAAGAAGCACTTTTATTGTTGCTTCAAGTATTGAACAAAGCCTGTGACGATATGGACTATATTTCACAGGGCTTGAACTCAGAACAGAAGAACCTGTTGAATGCCATAAACGATACGGTATTCGATGCAAGAAATGTGATGTCTGATGTTCTGATACAGGACAAGAAAGACGACCTGTTGTTGGAACAGTTACAGAAAGAGTTTCAGATTGTTCTTGACTTCTTGTCAGAAAACAGACTGATGGCTGAGTTTATCAAACATAAAAGTAAGTACGATGAATAAGAAAGAAAAGATTGAGGTGATAGTATCAACCTGCGCATTTGTCATTTGGGCGTTAACGTGCTTTTTAATAATTAGCGTCTTTGGTTCTTGTACCACTTCACAGAATGTTGAAGCAAATGGGCGCACAGTTATAGTAACAACAGACACCACGGTGGTTAAACACAGTGGTTACATTAAATTTCAAAAGTGATGGAAGACAGAAACGAATATCAGGAAAACCTGTTTAACGCTTTGACAGCACTAAACGGTCTTTTGCAGACCAAAGAAATGTGCAGCGATGACAAAGCAGTTATCAAGGTGAACAGATTCAGAAAGTGGTTGATTGACCGAATCGAATCTGACAAGGTAAGTGAATAACAGTTTATAATAAGTTTAACATTTAAATTTTATCAATTATGTTTAGTTTCAGTAACACATTCAACAAGACTTCTTTCGGTATTGATACCAAGGATTATGAGTACATCAAGTTAGCAGACGTAGCAAAGGGTTCTTCACCTGATGAGATTCACCCTATCAACGGTCTGTATGTTCACGGTTCGGCTTTGGGTGATTCACCCGTGGTTATTGACGTACAGGCAAAGAAGTTGGTAAATATGCCAAAGCACTTGGGCGAGACATTCAGAGAGATTCTTGCAAACACAGAAGCAGTACAGGCTATCAAGGACGGCAAGGTAGGTTACACCATCTACACTTACGAATCACATGCTAAGACATGTTACGGTATCAACTTTGTTGACATCAACAAGTAATTGAAGTTTCACACATAGGGCACGCTTATTCTTTTAGGTGTGTCCTTTAATTTTAAGTAGTTATGGGTATGAATCCTATTGGCTTTAGTGGTAGAACGTTCTCGTTCAACAAAGCCGTAATTAAGCAAAGAATCATAGAAGCAAAGATGAGTTCGCCCGAATACAAAGCCGAGATAAGAAGAATCTTTCAACAGGCAAACAGACGTATTCAGAACATCGAATCAAAGGGGCTTGTATCACCAGCAGTTATGGCGTTAAACAAAGGAGATATTAAGGGCTTCACCAAGTTTTCAATGAAGCACGATTGGGAAGACCTAAAAGCCGAGTACGCAAAAGCGGTGGGGTTCTTACGACAACCGACATCAACCGCCACAGGTGTACGAGAGTACAACAAACATCTGATGGATGCCTACGACCTTACAGAAGACGAATTTAATCTGATGGCTGACAAGATACAGGAAAAGTTCTTGTCTGTGTCTGATGAAAACTTCGTGGAACAGTACTTGATGAGATACAAGGACTTTACAGGCGAACTTGAAACAGAAGCAGCAGACGTTTCAGACCAAATAGAAACAGACGCTGCAAGGTTGGAACAGGCTATCGAACAGGAATTGGAAAAAGACGCTCAAAATGCGTTGGACTTTGCCAACAGTATTAAAAGCGGTGTAATGAGCACTTTAAAAAAATTTGGTCTATAATGAAAAAGAAGAAGAATTTTTGTTTGCACGATGAAGTATATTCATCAAAAGATATAATAACCGTTCTTGATATGGCGGTTGATGATTCCTGTTTGCGTGGGAATAACAAGAAACAAAAGTTCTTTGATATTCCTGTCTGCTTCGATATTGAAACCACTTCTTTCTACAAGAACGGTGAAGAATATCTGTCCTATGAGCAGTACACCAAATTAGGCGTTAAGTTGGAAAAGTGTTCATGTATGTATGTTTGGCAATTTGGAATAAACGGATACTGCATAGTAGGGCGTACTTGGGAAGAGTTTACCGAAATGATGGAAACGATTTCTGACTACTTGCATCTATCAGAAAACAGGCGTTTGATAGTGTACGTTCACAACTTGGCTTATGAGTTCCAATTTATCAGACAGCGTTTCACGTGGAATAAGGTCTTTTCAATAGACCTGAGAAAACCGATTTATGCAATAACGGAATCAGGAATAGAGTTCCGATGCAGTTATCTTTTGTCTGGTTATTCATTGGCAAAGTTGGGCGGTCAACTGATGAAGTACAAATGTGAAAAGATGGTTGGTGATTTGGACTATTCTCTGTTGCGGCACAGTAAGACACCACTAACAGAAAAAGAAATGAGCTATTGCCTTAATGACGTTAAAGTGGTGATGTGCTACATACAAGAAATGATAGAGCGCTACAAGGGAATAACTCATTTACCGATTACAAAAACCGGCTTTGTTAGAAAGTATTGTCGTAAGCATTGTTTGTATTGTAAAGACGAATTCGGGAAGACAGTTCAAAATTGGTCTTATATAAACACGATTCATGACCTGAACATAAGCGGTACTGATGAGTTCAATACGCTGCAAAGGTCTTTTAGCGGTGGCTTCACGCATGCAAATGCGAATCACACAGACGATATTGTTGAGAATGTGAGCAGTTACGACTTCACAAGCAGTTATCCATATGTTATGGTTTCAGAACAGTTCCCAATGAGTTCGGGGGTTCATGTGCAAGTAAAAAGCAAGAAGCAGTTTGAGTTTTTCCTGTCCGCTTACTGTTGTGTCTTCGACATCGAATTTACAAAGATTATGAGTTCTAAGGTACAGGACACCCCTTTGTCAGTTTCAAAGTGCTTCTACAAGGAAAACGTGGTGGAAAATAACGGGCGTGTATTTTCTGCTGACAGGGTTGTTACTACGATAACAAATGTTGACTATAATGTGTTTAAGATGTTTTACACTTGGGAAGAAGAAAAGGTTGTTGATATGTGGTGTTATAAAAAAGCCTATTTGCCCACAGAGTTCGTAAAATCTATTCTTCACCTGTACGCCAACAAAACAACTCTGAAAGGTGTGAAAGGTAAGGAAGTGGAATATCTAAACAGTAAGGAAATGCTGAATAGCTGTTACGGTATGTGTGTCACGAACCCTTTACGTGATGAATTTACTTATAACGGTGATTGGGATGTTTCACACCTGACAGCCGATGAGATAAACGAAACTCTTGTAAAGTATAACGACAGTCGAAACAGATTCCTGTTTTACCCTTGGGGTGTGTTTGTGACAGCCTATGCAAGAAGAAACCTGTTTACAGGAATTTACGAATGTGGTGACGATTACATATATTCTGACACCGATTCCGTCAAATTGCAGAATGGTGAAGCACATGCACAGTACTTCAAAGAGTACAACAGTATGGTGGAATATAAACTCAGACAGGCTGCAAAATATCATAAGATAGACTTTGAACTGTTTGAACCAAAGACCATAAAGGGCGTTAACAAGTTGATGGGTGTCTGGGACTTTGAGGGTGTCTATAGCAGATTCAAGACACTTGGAGCAAAACGTTATATGGTGGAAGAAGAAGACGCTTTGACCGTTGGCGGTAAAAGTTACCCTGTATCTCTGACAGTAAGCGGTGTGAACAAGAAAAGTGCTATTCCGTGGTTACTTGAAACTTACGGACAGGACGGAATCTTTGAAGCATTCACCAACTATTTGGCTATACCGCCACAGGCTACAGGCAAGAATATACACACCTATATTGACTATGAGCAAAAGGGCGTGTTTACTGACTACAGGGGCGAACAGGGAGAGTTCCACGAACTTTCGGGCGTGCATCTTGAAGCAACGGGTTATTCGCTTTCGCTGTCTGTTATGTATTTGAACTTTTTAATGGGTATTAAATTTAAAGATTAATAGTTATGTTTGGAAAAAGTAAAAAACCAAAGTATTACAGTTTGTCGGGTATCTTGGAAAAGAACGCTGACTACAACATCATTTTCGGTGAACGTTCAAACGGTAAGACTTATGCCTGTCTAGCCTACATGATTATCAACTATGTTGAAACAGGCGAACAGAGTGCATATGTAAGGCGATGGCGTGAAGACTTGAGGGGGAAACGTGCGGAATCCCTGTTTTCAGGTCACGTTGCAAACGGTTTCGTTTCTCAGGTTACGAAAGGTAAGTATAATGAAGTCTTCTATCTTTCGGGTAAATGGTTCTTGTCTTACTACGACAGGGAAAAGGGAAAACGATTCCCTGACGATAAGCCGTTCTGTTATGGCTTCTGTCTGTCAGAACAGGAACACGACAAGTCAACAAGCTACCCGATGGTAACTACTGTTGTTTTCGATGAGTTCATTACAAGGCGTTATTATCTACCTGATGAGTTTATGCTGTTTATGAACGTTCTCAGTACTATCATAAGAAACCGTTCAAACGTCAGGGTATTCATGCTTGGTAATACTGTGAACAAGTTCTGTCCTTACTTTGGCGAAATGGGGCTTGATAACATACAGTCGATGCCACAGGGAAACATCGACTTGTACCGTTTCGGTGAAGACGGTGCAACGGTGGCGGTTGAGTATTGCGACACCTTGGAAAAGGAAAAGCCGTCTAACAAGTACTTCTGTTTTGGGAATGAGGCTTTGCAGATGATTACGGGCGGTAAATGGGAACTTGCAGCTTACCCTCACTTACCACGTAAGTACAAACCTAAAGACGTTCTGTTTACTTACTTCATAGAGTTCAACGGTACGGTTTTACAGGCAAACATCATTCAGGTTGATGATGAGTACTTCACCTACATTCACGCAAAAACGACACCTATCAAGGACACAGAGAATAGCCTGATTTATTCGCTTACGATGAACGGAAGACCGAACTACAAACGAAAGCTGATTAGTTCTGCAACCGAACTTGAAGCAAAGGTTTCACGCTTCTTTGTAACAGACAAGGTGTTTTATCAGAGCAACGAAATAGGTGAGATTGTACGTAACTATATAATGACAAGTACAAAGAATAACATATTAAGTGTTAAATAATGTAAATCTTGCGGAGATACGAATATTTATTCGTATCTTTGCAAAAAATTTAAAATAATAAGATTTTATGGATATGAATGAAGTTACCTCATTAATAAGCAACGTTGGGTTTCCTATTGCGGTATGTGTCGCCCTGTTTTATTTTATGATGAAACAGGAAGACAAGCACAAAGAAGAAACCGACAAGTTAAGTGCTACTGTTGAAGCAAACACGAAAGTTTTGACGGAACTTTGTACATTAATTAAAACTTTGGTAAAATGAAGAAGTTAGATAACATATACACTCATTATCAGGCACAGGTTAAGACAAAGGACGTGGCGGTAAAGTCATTTATGGAGCATACTTTAGCTATCACTCAGTCGATGTTCAAGTATGACGGTCTGCCTGAAACTATCCCACAGGTGGAACTTGAACGCCTGTTGCAAGAAAGCGGTAACTGTGCTATTGCAAAGGTAGGTGAAGACCTGTATGCCCTTGGCGGTTCAACAGGTGGTGAACCTGACGCATATGGACGACCGATTGACTACATAGTGGCGAATCCTTGGTTGAAACTTAACAAGACGTACAGAATCGGTTCTGATTGCGTGCTTATGAAGAACGACACCAACGGTCAAAGCCTGTTGCCTATCATAGGCAAATTTGCGGTTCTATACACGGACGGACTTATTTCATTGAACACGGCTTCAATTCTGACACGTATCACTATGTTGATAAGTGCTTCTGATGACAAGACCAAACAGAGCGCTGACGAGTTCTTGAAAAAGATTCTTAACGGTGACTTTTCGGTAATCGGTGAAAACAGTTTCTTCAAGGGCGTATCAATGCAGACCGCCAACGTTTCAAACAGTCAGTATATAACACAGTTGGTGGAACTTGTTCAATATTACAGGGCTTCAATGCTTAACGAACTTGGCTTGAACGCCAACTACAATATGAAACGTGAGCGTTTGAACCTTGGTGAAGTTTCAATGAACGTGGACGTTCTTTTGCCTTATGTAGAAAATATGCTTAATAGCAGACGTGATGCCCTTGAACAGGTAAATGAAATGTTCGGTACTGACATTAAGATAGATTTAAATTCTTCTTGGAAGTTGGAACACGAAAACTTCTTGGCTTTGTCTAAGGACATCGAAGAGGTTGAAACTGAGGAAACAGAAGAAACCAAAGAAACGACCGAAACCAAAGAAACAGAAGAAAAGAAAGAAACTTCTGAAACAGAAGAAAAAGAAGAAAAAGAAGAAAATTAATTCGTTATAGAGTATGTTATTCAAAGAATTATTCATAGGTAGTAACCAACTTTTTGGGGTAATCTTTAAAGAGAGATACCCCGAAATTTATGCTGAGATATTCGGGGAATTAAAACCCGATACCTTTGCTTTGGTGAAGTTCGGAAACAGAACGGTTCTTGATTCATTAACAGAAGCCAACTGCAAAGAATTCACAGGTGCGGTTCTTGACATGTGTGTAGATACGTTCAAGAATCAGTTTGAAGTCTTCACAACTAAGTACGATTTTCTGAAACCTGTGCTTCAAAGCACTTCAACAGAGAAGACCGTGACGGTACAGGAAACCAACACGGACGGAATCACAAAGAGTGACAAGGCGTTCAATGATGCTGACTTCAAGGAAGATTCAAAAGAAGACAAGTCAAACGACAAGAACCGCACGGAAACGGAAACAGGCACAGTTTCACGTACAGGTTTTAACGGTAACGTAACACAGGCTATGTTGGACGAATACCGTGCCCGATTGATGAACGTCCGTGAAGACATCATCAACAATTTAGTAAGTTATTTAACATTAAGTATTTATAATAATTAATTATTTTAATATGGAAGTAAAACAGATTTATTCGCTGATTAATTCAGTAAGTGATGAGGTTCTCGGTAAGACCGACATAGTAAAAGAAGACCTCACAGGCGTTGTTGACCTTGGTACAGAAGTATTCAACCAAGGTGCAGTCGATAACTACGTGAAGTCACTTGTAAACCACATCGGTAAAGTGATTTTCGTTAACCGCCCTTATGCTGGTAAGATTCCGTCTGTTTTGATGGACGCTTGGGAATTTGGTTCTGTGCTTGAAAAGATTTCAGCTGACGTTCCACAGGCTACAGAAAACGACACTTGGAATCTTACAGACGGTAAAGAGTACAAACAGGACATTTTTCACAAGCCTGTTGTGTCTGCTAAATTCTTCAACTCTAAGGTAACTTTTGAAGTTCCTGTTTCTATCACAGAACGACAGGTAAAGGAATCTTTCAGCAGCGCAGCACAGTTGAACGGCTTCCTGTCTATGATTTACGCAGCTGTTGAGAAGTCTATGACCATCAAGACAGACGCTCTTATTATGCGTACTATCAACAATATGGTGGGCGAAACCCTGTTTGCTGATGCAGAAGCGTTCACAGGCTCAGGCGAAACCGTGAACTACGGTTCAGCTTCAACTGTAAGATGTGTGAACCTGTTGTATCTCTACAATCAGGCAAAGGGTACAACTTTGACAGCTGACAAGTGTTTGACAGATGGCGACTTCATTCGCTTTGCATCTTATCAGATGGGCTTGTATGCAGACCGTTTGCAGTCTATTTCTACACTCTTTAACGTTGGTGGTAAGGAACGTTTCACTCCAAAGGATTCGCTTCACACCGTCCTGTTGTCTGACTTTGCAAAGGGCGCACAGGCGTACTTGTATGCAGATACATACAATAAGGAACAGGTTCTTTTGCCAAACGCTGAAACCGTTGCTTCTTGGCAAGGTACAGGCGATGACTACGGCTTTGTTAACACTTCTGCCATCAACATCAAGACGAGCGGAAAACACGACATCAATATCGGTGGTGTGCTTGGTGTGATGTTTGACCGTGACGCACTCGGTGTTTGCAATCTTGACAAGCGTGTAACCACCAACTACAATGCCAAGGCTGAGTTCTTCAATAACTATTATAAGTTCGACGCCGGATACTTCAACGACACCAACGAAAACTTTGTTGTGTTCTTTGTTGCCTAATTTTGGACGGTGGCACATTATTACGATGTGTCACCGTTTTTACTTTAAAATTAATTAGTTATGTTAGTATTGAAAAGAATCTTTCAAAATGACAAATATACTATTGGTAAGTTATATGATGGTGATACTTACCTGTGCGATACTTTGGAACCGCCTAAGAATGTGAACCATCCTTGTATTGATTCGGGTACGTACAGAATAGGGTATCAGTATTCAAACAAGTTCGGAAGAAAAATGCCTTTCCTGATGCAAGTTAACGGACGTGTAGGGATAATGATTCATACAGGTAATTACCCAAAGGACACACAGGGTTGTATCTTGGTTGGACGGAATCTTGCAAAGGGTTCTCTATCAAATTCAAAGAAGACGTTTGATAACGTGAACGCAATCATTCAAGGAATCTTGAGTTTGCACGGTTCGGTAACTATAACGGTACAATAATATGGATATACTGTTTTATAAATACAATGGTGAACGCAACAAGGTAAACAAGGTTCTTGGCGAACCTGTTACTATCACAGGCAAGATTTCAGAAATGGACTTCTTAACGCCTGTTATATGTGTTCGTGGTGAAGTCGATGGCTTCACGATGTGTTACGTGGAATCAATAGGTAGATATTACTTTATTGATTCAGTAAGATATGACGGTGACAAGGCTTATTTGTCTTTGTCATGCGATTCTCTGACGACATTCAAAGAGCAGATTCTTGAAGCTACAGGCGAGATTTACGCCACCGATTCGCCACACAAGTACGATGGTGACTACAAGCCTGTTTGTGATGTAAGGACACAGAAAGAAAAGATTCCATTCCCTTTGAATGAATTAACGGACGATGGTTCAATAGTTATGATAACGATTAAAGGCAATAGATAATGGCGAGTACTTATAATATTATATATAATTTCGACAGGTGCAACGGTATTGAAAATAACCCTCATACATACACTACTGATGTAACAGAATTTATTGCTATAAGAGCAATAGCTGTTGATGGTTGTTTTTTTGAGGGAGGTGTTGTCTTAGGAGAATTTTCCGCAAAATATAATGGTTCTGTATGGAGAACTGACGTAAAAGCTACAAAGGTAACTGCTGATAAAGACCAAACAGTACTTGACGGTGGTATGACAGGAATCACAAGTGACGGAAAATTTATCTCTTGGCGATTTAGACCGTCAGACTTTACAGGTACAGCAACATTTATTGTTAGTGCAGTAGGTGGTTCACCTGTTGGAAATGTTGCAGTTACCAATAACGTTTCACACACGACCTACAAAGCAGAAGTACAGGGAAACAAAACGAAAATAACACTGACATGCGATGACGGTTACGCTTTTGACGGTGTACCGACAGTAACTTACGGTGCAGACCCAGAAGACCCGTTTTCAGACTCAATAACGGAAAATATGACCGTATCGGGTAACGTTGCAACATTCACACTTGAGACTGCTTCTTACGGTGGTTATGCAACGTTGGACGGTAACACCAAAGCGAGTGAACCGCCAACACCTACAGAACCAACTGTTACAAACAATATCACAGACGCTACAGAATCACACACCGTGGACGGTTCTTCTGTGACTGTGAACCTGTCTTCTAAAAAGGTGATGCTGAATGTGTCCTGTGCCTACGTTGCCACAGATGGAAGCAGTAAGAACGTACCTGTAACTGTTAACGTTGTAATCAATGACGTTGCAGACACGGACACGGCTACTTCAAACGCTTCTGTGACCTTGCAAGATGCTGACTTCAACCATCCGATAGTTATAACAGGCGAAACAAAACAGGCTATGCGTATAGACTATAATTTGTCGGGGTGTACGCCTGTAACAAAGCCCACATACTGTTTTGTTGGTGAACCGCTTACCATAAAGTTAACGGCTGATAGTGGAAATATCTTTGATGATGAGCAAAAGTGTACCCTTACAGGTTATTCAACGACAGCGACAAGCCGTATTGTTTATATGACGATAAGTGAGGACAAGTTGACTGCAACAGGTACAATAACACCATCAGTAGGAAGTGAAGATGCTGACGACTTTTTCATCATAGTTGACGGTGTGGCAAACCCACAGTCAACACCGACAAAGAAGTATGGTTTTATCAATGCTTACGTGTTGAATGAGCAGAACCTTGAAGACTTTGCAACCGCAAGATTTGTACCATACACAGGCGATTCAGCAAGCACGAAAGAAGACCCGATTTCTTACGACCTTGGCGACTATGTGAACAGGGTCAAAAGATTCTTCTTCCCTGTTGAAAAAGGTTCTACGTCAAAACTGATGTGCGGTAACTTTCAAGTAGATACAAACGTCTTCAACTTGGCTTCTGATACAAAGGTTATTTCATTCGGTTCTGTTGACATTCCAAACGTAACACAAAGCACGGCTGACTATGATACAGACTTGAATATGTTTGTACCGTTCATCGGTCTTGAAACGTTGCCTGTTGACCTTATAGGGCACACCGTTGCACTTGAATTGAGGGTCAACTTACTTGGTGGCGGTGGTGTATATGTGTTGACATGTGAAGACAGAATAGTATATACGAAAGAAGTTGAACCGTGTACCGATGTTCTTTTCAGAACTCAGAAACAAGAAATAAGAGTGCTTGGCGGTTCAAAGTTCGATTCAACTTACCTTATGGGTTTGACACCTTACATAGTTCTGCAAAAGAAGACCATAACAAGCACAGGTGTTGAAACCGCTTCTTCACGTCTGACTAAGGTCAAAGATGTTGTAGGTTTTACAAAGTTGGTGAACGTCAAATTTGAAGACACTTCAAATATGTTGATGGACGATGTTAACACTATTATAAACATTTTGCGCAACGGCTTCACCTTATAAAATAAGCCCTGTGACCTTATTAGACCCTGTGCGGTGTTGTTGCCCACAGGGTCTTTTTTAACGCCCTGTAGGTGGCTTCTGTGGCTTCTGTGGCGATGATACAGTATGTAACATAGTTACATATAAGGATACACCGTGGAGATATGTGGCTTATGCTGCATCTGTGGCGGTAGGCTGCATCTGTGGCTGTCTGTGCCCTGTTGCTTATTCTGTGCCCTGTTGCTTATTCTGCATAAATATGCGATTTCTAAGGCGGTGTCGCATCTTTATGCGTTTGTTAAACTATCTTAACGAACTGTTAAACTTTGTTTCATCGGCTCGGTTGGCACGGCTCACAACAAAAAGCGTGCCAAACTGTGCTAACAACTGTTAAATATGTGTTGGGAAGCGTTAAAAATGGGGTGTTTGTATACCTTT
>NFZC01005968.1_pt1 | contig 12083 bp, 7 predicted proteins | sample 1095391 | NCBI WGS metagenome assembly NFZC01 (sample SAMN03609890, study PRJNA323583) | gut metagenome | isolation source: feces | host: Rattus norvegicus | place: Denmark: Riget | collected 2013
GACGATACAGCCCTTGGAGAGTTCAACCGAGAGTTGCAGCGTGGTTCTGTGCTCAAACGTATCGCTTTCCAAGATAGTATGCTGGCTATCCGTAAGGCTCAGGAAGCTATTATGAAGGAAGTTGGTGTTGACCGCCTGAACATGGCAGAGGATGCCTATACTGCCGAGAACCGCAGCCATGGCAAAGGCAAGAACGAGTTTGAGGAGTACAATAATGAGTTCTTGCAGCCATTGAGAAAGGCTTATCATCAGATGAAGAAGATACTGGGTGATAGTTATGATAATGTCCGTATCTACATGATGGCTAAGCATGGCTTGGAGCGTGATGCTCAGATGGCTTTCAAGAAGTCACTGGATGCTGACTATGATGACGTGGCTCAGAGAAGTGCGGCATACAAGGCTTATAAGGGCGATATGAACCGTATCATTAATGATAGCGACCTAGAGTTTGGCAGAGTAGACTTCAATACTTGGAGACAGAGAGACAACGCTCTCAGAACGAAATACTCTCCTTCCTATATGGACTATCGTTATGATGAGAATGGTATCGTCTCTGATTACTCAGGCTTGTCTCAGCTATTAGGTGGTTCTGACTTTGAGGAAGCTGCCTACAAACTGGTAAAGGATATTGAGGATAAGTATGTAACCGAGACTCACAACCTCTGGGACGCAACGAATGCGGCTACCAAGAAGATTCTCCGTGATGGCTATAAGGCTGGCATGATGAGCAAAGATACTTATCAGTATGTGCGAGATATGTATATCCATTATATTCCTCTCCGTGGCTGGGATGGCACTACTGCCGACCAAGTATGGGACTATATCGGTGGCGGCAAGGGTGCTTTCAATCAGACCTTGAAGAAGGCACATGGACGAACCTCTATCGCTGATGACCCTATCGCATACATCGAGAATATGGCAGAGAGCGGAATCCTGCTGAACAACAAGAATTGGGTGAAGCAACACCTGATGCTCTTGGCTCAGAATCATCCAACTTCCCTGCTGACCCTGAGCAAGGCTTGGTATGTGAAGAGTACGGATGCCAACGGCAACGAGGAGTGGATTCCTGCTACACCTCAGATTACTTCTCAGATGGATAGCAATCAGGTGAAGGCTGCCATTGATGCTTTCGAGAAGAAGATGGAGAAGATGGCTCAGACTGGCGATGCTACTCAGAAGAGAGACGGATTGAACATTGCCTATCCTCAGACTCATAGCGAGGAGAGAGAACATGAGGTGCGAGTGATGAAGGATGGCGATGAATATGTTATCTATGTGAATGGAGACCCTCAGTTGGCTCAGGCGATGAACAATACCAGAGCACACCGAGTAAGAGAGATTCAGAGTGGCAAACTGGATAGGGCTGCTGCTTGGTTGGGCAGAAAGATGGCTGCTGCCTATACCAGTCTTTCACCTCTCTTCATTCCTTCTAACTACTTCCGAGACCTGACCATGACGCTGGCATCTACTGCTATTCGTGAGGATGCAAAGTACAACTATCTGCTCATAAAGAATCTTGCTACCTCTTGGAATCTCGGTTTCATGCTGAGAGACTATCAGAACGGCAAGTTGAGAGATAAGGTAAACAACGGAAACGCTACTCCAAAGGAACAGATGTTCTATGACTTCATGATGAATGGTGGAGAGACTGGCTTTGTATCTTCGCTTGACGTGGAAGACTTGAAGAAGAAATTCAAGAATGACTTGAAGGATTTGGATAGATGGAAGACGAACCCAGTAAAGGTAGGGCATACCATTATGGATAGTATCGAGTTCCTGAACAGAGCAATCGAGGATAGTAACAGATTTGCGGTTTACATGACCTCTATTCAGTATGGACGTTCCATTGAGGAGGCAGTGAATGATGCAAAGGACGTGACCCTGAACTTCAACCGCAAGGGTACTGGCGAATATGGCTGGCAGATGATTAGAAACCTCTATCTCTTCATCAACCCAGCGGTACAGAGTTTGCAGACTTTGGGTGCGCTTGCTAAGCATCATCCTTTCAAGTTCACGGCTGTTACTGCATCATGGTTGGCGAGTGGTGTGTTGGTTCCTATCGTTAACGCTGCCCTGATGAGTCTGTTTGGCGGTGATGATGATAAGGATAAGTACTGGCAGTTCTCCAAGTGGGATAGACGAAACAACTTTATTATGTGGATTCCTACTACTAATGAGTTCGTGAAGATTCCGCTTGCTCAGGAGTTCCGTGCTTTCTATGGAGTAGGCGATATGATTGCATCCAAGATGATGGGTGGCGAGTTGGCTGAGGAGAGTTGGAGTCAGTATGCAGAAGACTTGCTCGGTCAGCTAGTAGATATGCTTCCGCTTGACCCTACTGGCTATGATGGCAATATTGCTGTCAGTCTGATGCCGAATGCTATTCGCCCAGTCTTTGAGTTGGCTTTCAATGTAGACTTTACTGGCAAACCATTATTCAAGGAGACAGAGTATAATAAGTATGACCCGAACTTTACCAAGGCATACGTGGGCACTCCTGATTGGTTGGTTCGTATATCAAGGATGGTAAACTCAATCGGAAACGACTATCCTGATGTGCAGCAGAACAGCATTGATGCTTTCGGTGACCCAAGATACAACCTGAATAACCCTGCTGTGGTTGACCATGTATTGTCTTCTTATCTCGGTGGTGCTTACACCATGGGCAGTCAGGTTCTCGGTGTTCTTACCAAGTCACTCAACGACCCGAAGGAAATTAAGGTGGCTGATATTCCATTGGTAAGCAAGTTCGTCAGCAATCCTGATGATAGACCGGTTACTAAGAAACAAGGTGATGAGTTCTGGAATATGAAGGAGAATCACGACCGAGCAGCCAATACCCTGAGCAAGTTGAAGAAACAAGCCAAGGTGGATGGCGATTACTCTATGCTGGAGCGGTTCTATGGCTCTGAGGAGTATAAGCAGTACAAGCAGGATGATGTGAAGGTGAAGAAGTATGAGGAAGACAAGAAGAAGGAACGTGCTGAGGAGAGTGGGGAGGAGTATAGACCTCATAAGTTGAATGCCGAGGATATATACAAGGCTCATGCTACTCCGAAGGATGATTTCGAGGACTTGAAGCTGAAACAACTCTACACCAAACTGAACGGATTCAAGACTTCCTATGACCTCTTGGTTGATACGGCTCCTAGTCAGAGCGATGGCTACTACAACACCAACAAGGCTGCCATTGATGCCATTGACGAGATTTCCCTTGACAAGCAGGAGATTTCAGAGTTAAAGAAAGGTTTCTTGGATGATGGCAAGGATGCCTACAACGCTGAGGACATGAAGCAGATTCGTGACCTGAGAAAGAAGATTCTTTCCGTGCTGGAGAAGGCTAACAAGGTAGTTGTGGCTAACCAGAAGGCAAAGGCTAAGAAGTAATACATATATGACTATCCCCTGAAAGTGCTATGCTTTCGGGGGATAATTGCTTTCAATCTGAAACTTTTTACCCCTTTTTCTTGTGTGAATCTATCAATCTGTAAGTATTTACAAAGTTTAGCTTTTAAAGTTGTGTATAAATGTAGCTATTTCCTAATTTATTATTATATTTGCCACCTCTAAGATTTTTTATTAAATAAGTAAAAGAACCTCAATCATATAAACTTTTAGAAAACAATGGCTATCATTTCAGTAAGAAGATGTGCGAGTGGGCGGTGAGCCTGATGTACAAGTATGATCCTTCCTCCAAGCGTGATGTAAATGTATCGTTTTGGGATAAGGAGAAGGTGGATGCCTTGCTGCTTGGTCAGGGTGTAGAGGTGAAGAATAAGATAGGCTACGACCATGTATATGTGGCGAATATGGCGAGGGCAGACTTCTACAAGTCTTCCATCAAGGATGAAGAGCAGTTAGCCCAGTTTATCAAGGATATGGTGGATGATGCAGACCAGAAGGATGGTTTCATCTTTAACAGATTTTATGCCGACTGCTGCCATAATGGTGTGCCTATCCCTTGGGAAGATGTGTTATGATTAGAAGAGTGATTGAACTCCCGAAGTACGATTGGAGCATAGTATGTTTCATAGGTTATCAGCCGCCTGATGCCGATGAGATATGCCATGCTCTTTCGGATATTGGCTGCAACGAAAATCCTTTAACGGAAGCCTACGAGCATTTGACTAAGCAGAGTGCAGACAGAGGTCTTACCTATTCCAACCTAGCTGAAAGAAGGAGTGTACTTGCCATTGGGGAGTGTGAATCTGATGGCAGCACAATCAACACGATAAGTCATGAGCTTCTTCATGTGGTAGCGCATATCTGTGAGCAGGATGGAATAGATATGCTGAGCGAGGAACCATGCTATATGATGGGGAGTCTGTGCGAGAAGTTCTTCAAGATGTATGATTAATGTTACTTCTACTTGGTGCATAAGAAAAGGGTGAATCTTTTGACTCACCCTTCTTCTTGTATGCTCGGCATGAGCTTATTCTAATGGGTGCAAGTCCCTAACGAGCCCTAATAGCGGGAATCGTATAGCCAATAGCAAGGGCTCCCATCGTGAGGTGGAATCTGAAAGAAGCTGGCGGCAAACATCTGACCTAACGCACAGAAACTTCATACAAGGCATTTGACCATGGATGAGATTGCAAGACAAATCAAAGTCCCATAGCTATTCGGAATGGTTGGTGTAAATGAAGTGGGTATAAGATGGAAAGAATAAGCCCTTATCCGAGGAGGTCTCACGGACGCATGGGTGAAGATGAATCATTCGATGTACCATGACGGAGTAAAGCTTGCCGTGAGAAGTCAGCAGAGGTCATAGTACCCAAGGCACGTGTGCTTATAGGGAAGGACTGAATCGTGCAGTGCAATAGTAAATGAATGTTACCTTGTGAGACTCCTCGTCAGATGTCCGAAAGGAACTCTCTATCCAAGACGATAGGACGGAATCCGACAATAGGATAGAAGTGACGCTACTCATAGGGATAGCTGAAAACAACTTGCCACACATCGCAAGATGAGAAAGCACGAAACCGCCGTATGCGGAACCGCACGTACGGTGGTGTGGGAGGTCGGTAAATGTGAAAATAGGAGGCAAATGCCTTTTATGACTAGCATTTACCTCCTACCCGATTATATATATGGTTTACTCCCCATACTTTGGCTCTTCATACACCAAGTCATGAGTGTCTACGTAAGACTTGACTTCAAACTGCAACTTGGTAATCATCTGGAAGTATCACCCAATCCTCTCTTATTATATTGTCCATTGTAAAGAACACATCTTCCATCTGTCCATTGATGTCAAGATTTCTACCATCCTTGCAGTGCATAATAATGGTATAACCTTTATTTAGCTCAACTAACTATCACTCTTATTTATGCTATAACTAGAGTTGTTATCAAATGTTGCTGTTAGTTTAAAGAATGTTTCTTCTTCATAATTTAGATAATAACCATTATATTGAGTAAATACGACTGTTTTGTTTTTTACACCAGCCAAGCTCATCTTATCCAGCAACTTTTTAACATTACCATAGTTGTTACCTCCAAATAAAGTTACATTTGAAACAGATGTAGGCAAATCTTCAATATTTCCAACCATTTTTTTAGAATTTAGTGTAATGGATTCCAATGGCGCAGAAAAATCAGATAACTTCCCATAAACATTTTCAGATAAAACATTGAATGTGTGAACTTTTGGAAATCTTACACTAAAATTCTTAGTATCAAGTACTATATTTGCATAAGAAATCTTTTCAAGATTTGGAGCAACAAGATTATTCAAATCTACAATCAAGTTTCCGTTTCCATTATTTGAAATCTCTTGTAGCATAGGCAAATATGTAGCTTCCTTAATTTTAAGAGTGCCATCCTGACTTTCGTTTTTGATAGATGTTATGAAGGCTTTGCCTACTACATCTATTGACGCAGGGATGCTATCAGGACGGAAGTACTGGTTGAGAATTGATGATGCACTTGCGAACTCATTGTTATCAACAGACGCTTTTATACCTACCTTAGAAACAAGATTTAGTTGTTGACTTGAGCCAATAAATAAAGACTGTTTCTCTAATGTTCCACCAAGGAACTTTACTTTTATAGCATTTAAAGTTGTCAATTCATCATTGTCAACAATGCCATTTAACTTAGTAATTAAACTTTTCATTGTAATATGTATTAATTATAATTATATTCTGAATCTAAAAACGAAATTCTTTTTGTTAGCCAATTCTTGACTCTTATAGAGGAATTATAAAATCCCAAATAGTTTGGAGTATTGACATAACTACCAGTTATTGGTGGTTCTCCTAAGCAATTATCTGCAACTAGTGAAAAGGAATATCCTTTGTAGATACAAATGTCATTTTTTGAATATGTTTTATTTATGTCGAATGTATCTTCTTTATTGGCATTCTCCAATCCATTAACCTTCCATTTTGGATTTAATTTACTATCTCTATAAGATGGAGTTTCTGGATAGATGCCAATTTCTTTTTTGTAATTGTCATATCCAATGCAATGAGTCCACTTGTTTAACAATGACATTATATTATCAACACTAAATATTCCTTTGTCTCGTAACTCCTTGTATCTATTACATAACTCAGTCTTAAATAGTTGTGAGAGGTATCCTGTAATAAATCCTGAGTCATTACCCAGCATCTTAAAGTATGCTGATTCTTCTTGCACATAGGTTCCATTCCACCATGCACCAAAAATAGAATCTTCATCATATATTGTAGGACACCATTGAAGGCCATTATGTGTAACCCATATCCAATTTTTCTCAAAACCATCAAAATTGTAGACAACTTGACTTTGCAGAAAATAATCAATCATCATGTCTAACAAGAAATATTCCTTAAATTTTTCTTTTTTTAATTCATCGGAATTTTCATTGTTGATTGCTTCTATTGAATGACTCAATCTAATAATATATTCTTTTACTTTCTTGCTTGTCTTATCTGTATCTGACAATTCTTTAGGATTGTCACCATCATATTTGTTTCCATCTTTGTCTATTAAAGACTTAGGATTTCTTATTTCATATTGACTCCAGTCTACAGTCCCCCCAAATAAGGTACTATTGGTTATATATCCATCTAGAATAATGTTTTCTGCTTTTTTCTTGTCACAGTTATACACCTCCTTAGACTTTTTCAAATTCCAAGCATATATTCCCATCTCAGTTTCCTCACCTGTCTCAGAATTTACCCAAGTAATGACTATTGGGAAACCATCCGGATGGCACTTAGCACCAGTGAAGAAATCTTTCTTGACATCACCAAGTCCATCTGTAGTGCTACCATTAGAATATGAATACTCATAAGGGTATTGCTGACCAATAGGACGAGACTTGTAAACTTGCTCTATCAGCCAATAGCCTACAATGCACTGACCACGGAAAGCATCAATGTAGTACTTCTTTAAGTGGAAGCTATCTTGTGTTGGGAAATCACCAAACTTAATCTCGCTGCCATCATTGAGGTCTATAGCCATATTCTTGACAAAATAACTCATTGATGAAGAACCTTGTGCATTCAAGATTACAGGCTTGCGGAAATAGTTTCCATCCTTGTCATTGTACTCTATCTCTGCTTCTATATCATCCTGCTTTGTTGTAGGCAACTTAGGAGCATAGAGTCTCACTTGTGCAGCAATTCTAGGAATAGGCAATTCTATATAGCTATCCTTGCTGAAATCTGATGGATTTTCCATCTTGATACCAGCAGACTTGAAGGCTTCATTAACTTCTTTGGCAGCTTCATCTGTCAAGTTGATGTGATTGGCAGAAATCTTATGCTCATGGCGAGTACCTTCTGAATCTCTGTAGCCAAGAATCTTATTTTCTGCATCTGTTGTGATTTCAGTTCTTCCCTCAGGGTCTTCAATGTGCTCAAATTCTGTTGGGATAGTCTCAGACTTTGCGTTATGAATATAGTGACTGCCATCAGGATTTGTTGCAGACAATACCTTACCTTCTGCATCTTGCTCAACTGCAAGATATTCCTCGTTATCCTGCAAAGAGAAAACATCAAGAAGCTCTTTGAGATTGGTATCTATTGTACCTACCTTCTCCTGCAAAGCAGCTACACCTGATTGAAGCTGAGAGATAACTTGTTTCAAGGCATTGACAGCATGGATTTCACCAATGATTTGTCCGTCTCTTCTGATACCAAGGAGCACATGATTAGCAGCATCAAGCCAAACAGCGAAGAACTCTTCATTCTGCTCAACGTGATACATTTCATTGAGAGGAAAATATGGCTTACCAGTTGCTCTGTAGATACCATAGAGAACTATATTTTCGGAATCTATTACTGCCATAATGAATTCCTCATTCTCAATAACTTTGAATGGAGTATCTTGAACATTGCCTTCCTCATCCTTGATAGTTGTCTTATCAAGGTTCTCGGCTACGTTATCAAGATTAGACAAGATGGAAGTAAGAGTCTGCGTATTCTCAATCTCAGCAAAGAACTTCTTCAACTCATTCATGGTATCAATGACATTGGTTGTGTCCTCATCACCCAAGATAGTGGTAATCTTATCAGCCAATAGATTTACTTGTGACTGCAATCTGTCCTCTACTGCACTTGTCTTGCCGAACTTAGGAGTACCATCCCACTGAATACCGAAGAGAAGTCTATCTTCTGCGTCCACCTTGGCAAAGATGAACTCCTCGTTCTGAATGTAGTGAAATGGAGTTTCTACTACTATTCCTTCCTCATCTTTTATAGCTGTCTTTTCAACAACCTCATCTACTGCACTCTGTATGTTAATTGCAGTAAGTTTTGACTTTTCATTATTATAAGTAACAGCAGTAGCCTGACTTGCACCACCACTAGCAGCAATATCCTTGATGGTTTCTTCCATCTGAGTGCTGCGAGTCTGCAACAATGAAATATCTTCATCGTTGGCGGTGATTTGCTGCTGCTTATCATCTAGCTGACTCTGATGGTCTTTCAGTGTATCATCAATGTTCTGAATGGTTTCTACCAAATTCTCAGGAAGACCAGTAGCTGCATTAATAGTCTGACGAAGCTCTGGGTCTAATTTCTCTATACCGATGGTGTTGTCTTTCAACTTGTCCTTGGTGATGGAGTTCTCTGCCAACTTCTCATTGGTGATACTTCCGTCCTCCAGTTTCTCGTTGCTGACAGAACCATCTTGGAGATTGGTGTTGCCAACAGAATCAGCAGCCATCTTTTCGTTGGTGATAGCACCATCCTTGATTTGCTGAGTTGTTAACTCATCAGTGATATTGACCTTCTTGTCGAGCGATTCCTTGACGGATTCTCCCGATTCCTCGTCCTTGACGTACTTTGAATATGTCAGAGTCTGGTCTTTGCGCCCACTGATGAGGATGCTGTTGTATTTTTTCTTTTCTGCCATATTATTCTTTTAGTTTAATTTGATATTCGTTATCATCCCCTGCTACAAGTTCGTCTGACCAATAATAGTAGAGGTCACCTAGCTTTGTGGTGTTCATTGAAGTCTCAAAACCGCATTGGTTGAAGATGAGCGGCTGGCGGCTTGCAAACCAGATGTATGGTTTCTCTTCCGTGGTTTCGATTGTGAGAGTCTGACCGACAAGAGTACCAGCCAACAGAGTGAGGTCTTCCATATTCAACTCGCTCATGTTCTTGGCTGACGAAGCTCCATAATAGCTTGCCTTGACGGTTCCGCTTGCCGTGATTGTGACATATCCTGATACGGCTGGGATGAAGACCTTGTGGGTGTTGCTGTTGTAATATTCAGCAGTAACGTCCTTTCCGTCCATGATAACCTTTACCTGACCGATACTGAAACCTTCTATAGGCATGAACTGAGCTTCCAGTTTCTTTCCGTTGCTGATAGTTCCGTTAATTACGAAGTTCTCCTGATTCTCCACCATTTGAGTTTCGCCATTGATGGTATAGCTGAACTTAGCGTTATCAACGATGAAAGAAATAGGGCAAGTAGACTGATTCTCGGTCACGATGTAGTAGCGGAGGTTGAATAAGCCAGTATGCTCTCCTTCCGTAACACCGATAGGAACATTACTCATAGAGTTGTGTTCTACGATTCTCAGAAGGTTCCGTTCTATGCTGACCATTTCGCTGCCATCATACTTCCATGATACCCTGACGTTGTAGTTGCCATAATCAAGGGTGGAAGGAATGTCGCATATCAGTACGTTGCCTTGGATTCCTGCTACTTGTACTGGAACAGAAATTGTATTGCAGAAACAGCCTGACAACTCAACATTGATGTTGGTAGCAAGATTCATATCGAAGTCAACGAGTCGCTGGAACTCTTTCGATACGTCCATCTTCCGCACCAAGATGTGGAGTTTGAAACTATTTCCTTGTACTATTTTATAAATCATATTTTGATACACATTATTAATAATAGGCAAAGATAGGCAGAATTTTCTCCACCTATCTTTTATCCGTTTATTTAGGGCAGAAAAATTTTAGATTAAGCCCTTCCATCTGAGAAATTTGCGCTTGCGGCTGCGCTTTCCCTTCTCACTCTTGCAGTTGGTATGGTAGACACAATCCTTGAAGAGGTCTCTGACTTTCATGTCGTTGTCTACCAGTTTGGTCTTCTTGAATGCCTCGAAGAGTGAGCGATTCATAATCATGAGGTTGCCCTTCTGCGTAGGAAGAACGTAGAAGATTTCACCATTGTTCTTCTTGGATGCGTAGTCTGCCTTAGCCTTAGCTTGGCGGTACATGATTTCGCATTTGATGCGCTTGAAAATCTTTGTTACTTTCATAATCGTAATTATTTGTTTGAAACTATATGATGGTTGCTGCCGAAACAGAAACCTTTCTTCTCATTACTCTTGCCTGATTGGAAATCATCTTAGGCATTTCCATTTCATTGAAACAGATGTGAAGTCCGATGGCTCTGGTCATGAGCAAATCATCGTGCTTTCCGTCTGCTGCTTCATATACCGTTCCGTTCTTCTCGTAGGTGAGATATTCATCTAAGCATCTATCGTCTCGCTCTACATAGAGTTGTTCACGGATAGTCTGAACCAATACTGAGATAACCATTGGCTTGGTTGCCACGTTGGTATGGAATCCGTACTTCACTGGAACCTTATTCTTGATGTCTGATTCGCTCTGCTTGCGTGCATAGAGGTTGTCATATACGTCCTTGATTTGATTCAGGATGAACTCAGACTGGTCACCACCTTCCAGGATGTGCTCCTTGTCTTTCGTCTCTAAGGTGTTGGATTCAATCACCAACAGAGCATCGTTGTAGTATTTGGCTATCTGAGCCGCCTTCCACGCCAGCAAGTCCATATCAATATGCCCATACCATTGGGCTACCACATACGGCTTGCCACCTTCCATCATCCAATAGCGGTCGAAGACACAGATAACAGACCAGTCGGCATTCTTACTACGTCCACCAATATCCACTACGACCAGATAGCGGTTTATCACCTTGCAATCATCAAAGGTCTCAGGCTTGCTCCATATCCACAACTGCCCCTGCTTGTCTTCACAGAATCGGACATTCTGCATACACTTCTTGCCCTTATAGCCATCACCATAAACATCACCGATGAACTTAGGTGCTCGGCATCCCTTGCGGAACTTGTCAACCTTGTCTTCGGCAAACACCTTGGCTCCTGAATGCTTGAATGCTTCAATATCATCGGTAGGGTAGCCAGCAGCCATATCGGCATGGTCGGTGAACTTCTTGCGCTCGGCAATATACCAGTTGATGGCTTCGAGTGGAGCACCCAGTGTCCATAACTTCCAAAGGTAGGTACATGGCTCCTCTCGGTCGGACATCGTATTGGTATTGTTGCGGTTCTCATATAGCCATTTTGCAAATTCTACCTTCTGTTTCTTGCTTTCAAATTCAAGATGATACATATCGTATATCTCGTACCAAGGAACGAAGAACGGCTCAAACTGAGATTGTCCCTTTTTGGCGGCAAGCCACTCCTTGTGGAAGAAGTTGCCAGTACCATTGGCTGTGGATTCGTAGGCAATCATCGTGTATGGTCGGTACAAAATACCATTGGTAGCATTCTGCACCACCTCCTCAGGAGATTTACCATCCGTCTTTTTCCACAAACCCACCTCGGAAAGGTGAACCAAGTTGTAGTCTTCACCATTGGC
>NFZC01004464.1_pt1 | contig 12046 bp, 16 predicted proteins | sample 1095391 | NCBI WGS metagenome assembly NFZC01 (sample SAMN03609890, study PRJNA323583) | gut metagenome | isolation source: feces | host: Rattus norvegicus | place: Denmark: Riget | collected 2013
ATACATATAACCATAAATATGTATATACATATAACCATAAATATGTATATACATATAACCATAAATATGTATAATTAAATTACTTTTACATTCAAAGTATTTTTTTAGTTTTAATTTAAAAGTATTATATGTAATTATAGTGTAAAAAAATTTATATAAATTGAAAACGTTTTCATGTTAAAAACTATTGTATTATTTATATTATTGTGATATAATATTTATGTAAGTAGTTGAGCAACACCGATATATATCGGGTTAGCCACCGCTAACAGAAGGAGAAAAAAAAAAATGAGATTACATGAAATTAATATTGCACAAGGAGCCAAAGTTACTATTTATGGAGCTTTGAATTACAGGTGCTTTTCAATAGCTTGTACGTCCGATGAATTTGAGGAATTAAAAAAAACGGGTGTGTTAATAAATGATATATCTGATTATGTCAGTTTTATATCAATAAGTTGTTCCGTAAATGCCAAACGGTCACAAGATTTAATTTCAAAAGCACTAAGTATGGGTATCCAAATCACATACTTCGGTAATATAGATTAAAAGATGGAGAAAAAATTATGAAATTAAGAAACCACAAAATTTACAAAGGGGATGTTAATTTATATATCCCATTCCAGTACAATTTATATGTGATTAAATGTAATCATGTAGTATTTAATGAATTAGCTGAAAATATTTCAGCTGACATTAAATCCGTTTGCTTATATCAATCGGGGGACACCATGATTGAGATTGAGCATAAGCAAAAAAATGTAAGGCTTATTTTGAAGGCATTCAAAATGGGCTTGAAAATTTATAATATTTTAGATGAAGAAGTCAAGCAAGTTGATTTCTTGAGCAAAATCTTTTAACGAGAGGTGTCGTTAATGGCTATTTATTATCGCAGTGTTTTGAAAAGAGAGCCCATCAACAGATGGGGCCGAATAGGGTTCAGAGAATATTTAGAGATTGTCCAAACAGAAGACATCTCTAAATTTAACTATCGAAAAAAGTTGAAATTCCGCGCATATAACGAAAATGACAGAATTTTCATTGACGAAGAAAAACAAGCATATTTCGAAAATTGCTTGAAACTCGTAAAAAATATCGACGAAATTTATTCGTTTTCGTTAAGTTAAAAAGGGAGGATATATGTATTCATTATATCTACATATTTTAAGAAATAATAGGGGCATATATTGCCCCTTAATTTCAGATAAATATAAATCTAAATTAAATGTTGTAGGGGGTATAAGGTTAACGTCATATAAGCCGATTCCACCACACGACATCATAAAGTTTATGAATAAGATATCAACATACGTTGTAGATGTTTTTAAAAAAACAACTACATTTAAAACAGAGTTTTTCTATGTTGACATTCGTAAAAAGAAATCAAGAGTATTGACATTTCTTGAGTTTGAAACCGATAAACCTCATCCATTCGACAAGATAGGTGAGTTAGTTTTAGAATTACCTATCTTAGAATGGGAAGTGTTATTCACATTACTGGAAGAAACAAGAGATTTCTTCCAAGAAAATTTATGTTAAAGGAGGTGAAGAAAATGTGAATGATATGCAAATTTTTTTAGATAAGAAGTCTTACGATTGCTTAAGAAGAAATAATACCGTTTCATTCCATATGAATGGCTCGTTTTATACTTTAAGTTATAGTAATCGTAAGGATTTATGCTCGTTGTCTCGTTATGATGGTGAGGGTAAAAAATATTTTGTAGGTATCTTTGAGTACCCAATTTGTTTAGACTATTTAGAAGAAATAAAACTAAAAGAAAGAAAAAAGGAGATTTAAAAATGTTAAAAAAAGAAAATGAAAAATTAAGAAGTTTGAACGACATAAAATTAAAGGAAGATTACAATTTAATAAGACTACCAATTTCGGTAAGAGAGGTAGTGACTGATAATAATAAGTTTTGTACTTATTATGCAAAAAATAAAAATAACGATTATTTTATCGTTAAGTTTAAAAAGACTAATCTTTGTAGACCGCAAGAAAAAGGGCATTATATCTTATATGCTGGTTATAACGAGATAAATTTTGCGAAAGAGCGTAAAAAAGCAAAAGATAACGATAACGTATATTTACATAATGTCATTTGGGTGGGACGTGTTGAAGATTACGACATTGATGCTCAAAAAATCGAAGAAATAAAAAAGGCAAACGATATGGAATTGAGCAAATTCCTAACCGATAGCATTGATTTAGATAACCTCCCGTTTTAGGAGGTTTTTATGTCAAAAAGAATTAGGCTAACCGGAGAGGAAAAAGTCCTTTTCGAAAAGTTAAAAAATACAATGTCAAAAAGCAAAGCAAAAGAGTTTCGATATGAAATAAGAGATTATCGAAACTTTATAAAAGAAGCAAACAAAAAAATCGAAAAAGATAAATTCTATAATAATATTAGCAAGGGTTATCGAATGAATACGAAAACCATCGATAACTACGCTATTTTTAAAGACAGATTATCGAGAGTTGAAACATTCGTAAATACTTCTAAAGAAGAGTTTATAAATAGATATAAGGATAATTTGCTAAAAAATTTGGATACTATTTTTAACGTAGATTACTCAGACATTATCAATAGTTTATCCGATGAACAGTTCGCTGAATTATTCAATGATTTTAGCGTATTGTACACTTTATTCACTCCATCACCCAAAGTTGGTGATATTCAAACAACTTTTTCATTATTGTTTGAGAAAAAGGAAGACTTTGAGGAAGTCTTAAAATCATATGCACAAGGTTAAAAACATTTACACAATCGATTTTGAAACGAGGAACTCTACGCTAGATTTAGCAAATAAAGAAACAAGCGTTTGGTTGTGGGATATATGCTCCTGCAATACTTTCAAACATCGCTATGGCACCACTTTAGACAGTTTATTCCGCTTTGTTTTCGATGAAATAAAGGAGGACGTTATCTACTATTTTCATAACTTAAAATTTGATGGGTCCTTTTTAATTTCATATTTACTAATGCACGGGTATACTTGGTCGGATAAACCGTTTAAAGAAATACAACCCTATTATTTTAATTCTTTAATCGATAGTAGAAAGCAGTTTTTTTCTATTACAATAAGAAATAAAAATAATAGTAAAATTGAAATTCGAGATAGCCAGAAAAAAATTTCTTCGTCCGTCGAGGAAATCGCCAAATCTTGGAAGTTACCAATATTAAAAGGTGAAATAGATTATAAAATGCATCGTCCGCTAGGATATATCCCAACGGATGAAGAGATAGAATATATCAAACATGATACTGAGATTATGGCTCGCGTTTTGAAAGAGTTCCACAAGGAGGGTATGTCATCCCTAACTTCAGCAAGTGACAGTTTCAAAGCATATAAAAAAACAATGGCAAAGAAAACATTTGCTGAGTTATTTCCTGTATTGGATAAAGAAATCGATGACTATATCAGAAAGTCATATTTAGGGGGTTTATGTATTGTGAATAAAAAATATAAAAATATTTTATTACGTAACTGTAAATGTTACGATAAAAACTCGATGTATCCATCCAAGATGGAGAAAGAATTATTTGCATATGGCGTCCCTATTAAAGGAGACGGTAAATATACAGAAAATAAAAAATATCCTGTATATATTCAACATATCAAATGCCAAATTAAATTAAAGGATAACCATATCCCTTGTTTGATGTTAAAACGCTTCTTACAGCTAAAAAACGAATATATAGAGGACACAGGTGATGAAATCATCGAATTATATCTCACGATGATTGATATGAAGATATTATATGATGCATACGATATCTTATATATCGAATTTATCGACTATTTAATGTTTAGAGGTTCGTCAAAACTTTTTACTGAGTTTATTGACACAAACTACCTTTTAAAACAAAATAGTGAGGGTGCAAAACGGTTACTTGCTAAACTTCGGTTAAATTCGTTTTATGGCAAATGGGCAACAAACCCCGTCCACTATGTGATAGAACCTTATCTCGACGACAGAGGTATATTGTGCTTTAAGTCGATTAATAAAATAGTTGACGAACCGATATACACTATTAATGCATCATTAACAACTGCGTACTCCCGTTATGATTTATATATCAATATACAAAATAATTATGATAATTTTGTATATTGCGATACTGACTCGATTACAACAGTTGGAGATGCGGTAGGTTTAGAAGTGGATAAAAAGAAACTTGGTGCATGGGATTTAGAAAAAGAGTATAAACTTTTCAAAGTCATTGCGCAAAAAACATATTATGGAGTGTTAAATGATGATAAGGTATTGATAAAGGCATGTGGAGCACCTAACGAAGTTAAGAAACAGATTAACTTAGATAATTTTAAAATAGGTGAAACATTTGAGGGTAAATTACGACCCGTACGTGTAAAAGGCGGTTTAATTTTAGCAGATACTACTTTTACCTTTAAAGACAGATAAACTCTTTACAAAAATAAAAAAATATGATATAATAAGGATGGTGATAGTATGGATTTAGAAGAGTTACAAGGTAAGTATAACGAGTTGATGAATGAGAATAGCCGACTAAAAAACGAAAAAAAAGAATTAGAAGAAAACATCGACAAAATAAAAGAAGAATTAAAAAATAAAAAGGATAAATATATCGATGATTACGATTTTCTAGGAGGTATGGAAAATGATTATTAAACCGATGAGAGACAAAAAAACTAAAAAAATATTAACTAATGTTGAAATATGTCGTAGGATGTATTCAACATTAACAGAGGTGAAAGAAAAAAGCGAACCATCGGAATATTATGGTATATTTGGTGGTTCTCCTTCAACTGAGCAAGAGGTAATGTCATTTTTAAAGCAAATCAACGATGAAAAAGATGACAAAACTGCTCAACAAATGGTGCAGAATTACATACTACCCACAATTATGAAAGGAGTAAAATAGTATATGCCAATTACTTTAAACGCCAATAAATTTGTTGGCACACTATCAAATTTGATATGTTATACTTTTTACAAGGATAACTATCATTTGGGTGATAATATTGACGCTTTATTGAATGCCTTTAGAAGCGATGACGCGATAAACGGAGATGGTAAGCTCGTTTTAACTAGTGATTTACCTGTTGTAAAAGATTTAGTTGTAAATACATCCACGTTATTAACAAGCGTTCCGCCTGTTATACAAGAACAATATATCCCCGTTACAAAATTCAAATATATTCAATTAACAGTGAATAGATACCTAATGCGCGGTGGTTTTGAGGATGAATATGCGATGGCAACTCTTATCTCATATTTACTCAATAATATGCGTATTGCAAAACGCTTGCAATTAAAATCAGATATCGAAAATGTTATTACTAAAATTTTAACAAATAACCCTACTACGCAAACCGTTACAGGTTTAGCAAAACCTACAGGTAACCCAACAGCCGTTGAATTAAATGCGGTTAGAACCTATAACACGAATTTAATTTATCGTACAATTTTAACAGTTATTCAAATGTTAGGTTTAGGATACGAACTCAATGTGACGGATGTAACAACCGGTAATGACACATTCGAGGCATACGAAAGACCTGATAATATTGTATGTCTTGTAGAACCATCTACAATGGCCTCAATGGATGTTGATACATTAGCAACATTGCTAAACTCGAATAAAATTACACAAAAAATTAACGTAAATTTTATCGAAAATGAAGCAATCGACGATGGTAAAGTATTAGTGTTATCAAAAGATAAAATTCAATATGGTTACTTTTATCAAGTAGCAACTTCATTTTTTGATGCATCTAACTTAAATCAACAGGACTTCTTGCATTTTTCTTACTACTGTGACCAAATAGAACGAGCACCGGCAGTTTTAATCGAATGTACTAATTTTCATATTGAATAGGAGGTGCTACTATGGCACTTCCTTTTAATATATATTTAGCGAATATACCGTTTTTAAATAAAAATTATTTGATAACAAATGGTAAAGAGGTAAAAGATACTGGTATATATAATTCAGTTGAAATAATTAACGTGAATTTTATTAGTAATATCACACACAGCAGAAATTATTTAAATGTAGAACCGACTTCTATATCGTTTATAATTGATATAGACGACAACTCGTTCTTTAACGTTTTATGGAATAAATATAATGCTGTGTATTTTTCTGATAGTACAGATGAAAATTATCGGATATATCGAATTGAAAAATTAACATATGTATCATCTAAAAAAGTACGTATTGAAGCAGTAGAAACAATATATAATATAATTAAGTCATCATTCGAAGTAACCTCAAATATTAATGTATCATTATTAAAATCACATGAAACATTCATAAGATACGGATATGCATACGATAGTATTTTAAACGCGTCAGGGAATGCGAATTTTTCTATTAACGGTGACACCGATTTATATACTCCTATCGGTGAAGAAATCGTGATGCCTTTAACGAGAGGTTTGAAAGCAATCGAGCAAAACTATGGTTTAGAAACATTAACAACTTGGCTAAACTATAATGTTAGATTTTGGGTTGTTGTTTATTTGCAACCTGATACCTATACAGTTGATACAAAATCGATTGTTTTAAACAAAAGTACGTATGAAGGTATGTCGTTACCATATGCGGTACTATCTTGTCCATTTATACCGAATAACGTGCATAAATTAATCAATAGGAATACGGGTTTAGATGATGAAACAATAAGCATTGAAAATTTATTCACCTTTATTAATGCTATCGACCAAAGCAAAATATATGCTATCAAATGTTATCCTTATTCTATGTTTATGCGCGCTGGTAGTGCATCAACAGATGATACAAATTTAATTATTAGTAACACAACATTTGCAAATACATACGGTACAGGGTTAGGCTTCTTTTATGTAAAATACTTAAACGGAAGTTTTATATCTAACCCGATAACAACTGATTTTACAAGTTATCCTAAAATGAATGATAGTACGTATAAATTTACTCCAAACGATTTAGCAACAACCGAAAACCCATATATAGCGGGTAATACCAATATGCTCGCAATTAATGATTTTATGGGTAATAGAAAAAATTTAAATTTGATATGGCTAGGTAGTTACGCACAGTTATTATTCAAAGTTGTAATGCCACAGTTATTAGAAACATCCACATATTATGTAGATTTTGCATCTAACTCAAGTAATTCACTATATAAAAATGTTCCATCCAATCAAATGAATTATTTAGTCGGTTCTATGAATTTTAGCCTTTCTTACACGGTGGATGCTCTCAATCGTTTTTTAGGTAGTAATACAAACTGGTACAAATCAAATATGAATACATTAAAAAATAATTTATCTAAAATAATTGTAAAGGGATTTAGTTCTCTAGGTGGTTCCGCTGAAAAAGCACTCAGTGAACCAACGTTACTTCAAGCAGCACAAGATGTTAATGCGAGCGCTACGTCATTTAGAACTAACTTGTTAACAGGTGCAATGGACTTTGCTACTGCAAAAAGAAATTTAAATTATCAACTTGAAAACATTGAAAATTCACCTGACGAATTAATACAGGTATCAAGTGATATTATGTTGTATAATAGTGTATTAAAACCTCGTATTTATTTGGTGTGGTATTCAGCAACAGAACTACAAAAGGAATTGTTATTGCGTAATTTTTTGTATAGGGGTTTGCATTTAAACAAGTATATTTCTAGTGATAGTGTGAACAAATACATAAATATTACTAGTAATAAATACGATAAAAAATATCTAAAATATGTCGAGGGTGATTTTGATTTATACTATAATCAACCAAATCAACCGAAGGATGCTGGTATGTTAGATTACAAACAATTGGATAAATTATCAGGGTTATTTAGTGACGGATGTAAATTAGTACGTTATAATACGACTTCTTACACCCTAAATGATAATAATTTCAATGAAAATAACATCCAAAATATAATAGATGAGGAGACATTCTATGGCTAAAAAGAAATATTTAACTTATGAAGAAATGATAAAAAATCAAGGGATACAAATTGAAATGTTGAAAAAAAGATTAGGAAGTTATAAAGTTTTAAGTCAACCGATTAATAGAGACTATACTAACTCCTTAATTGATTTGGATGTACAACAATTCGTATCTCGCTATAAATGGAACGGCCTTCCAAAAAATATCCCACCGATGTATATTGAAAGAATGTTATATTATAGAGGTTCGTTATGTGGTTTTTTCAACGGGGGTAATTTTTATGTTTTACCATTCGCAAACAGTGGTGATTTAAATACATTTGGATATCCAACAGAAGTACAACCTGTTGCGGTAAACGGAGAACCGTTTCCTATTAAACCTCTTGCTACATATCCAAACGGTGAAGTAAATAAAAATGCAAAAGCAGTAATTTTACATGACAGGAGCCCACTTCTAAATTCTGGAATGGTTGTACCTCGTATTGTACTACAAAGAGATATTTTAGAGTATATGTCAAGTATACTTTCTAAAAGTGAAATTAATTTAATCAATGCCGTGAAAAAACTAATGTATGGTGTTGAGAGTGAGGACCAAGTAGAGCAAACAAGAAAAGATATTTACTCGTCCATTAACAGTGACGAACCGGTAATCGTCGCGGTAAACGACGGTAATATGAAAAACTCAATTTTTAACACAGGCATTGAATTAGAGGTCGAAAAAATTATGCAGCTATTCTCTTCTATCAATAACTATCGATGCTATAATATGGGAATCAAAAATAACGGAATGTTTGAAAAAATGGAACGCATCGCAACGGGGGAGTTAACCGGTAACGAGTACCAAACAAACCTTATCCTTGAAACAGGTTTACAACTAAGAAAAGAATGGTTAGAAAATTTAAAAGAAATTTATCCTGAATATAACGACATACTAAGCAAAATCACCGTTGAAATAAATGTAGAACCGTATAAAAATAAGGCTCCTAATAATGATATCGAAGATAGTACATACGCTGAACGTGAAGGAATGACTAGTAAAGGAGGTTTAAACAATGAGTAAAAAATTAACGTTTAACTTAATTGATATTTATACTGATATCAATACTTTTATTACACAGATGACGTTAGTTGTTAATGAAATGTTAGATGAGGACTACATTTTACCTACTGAGTTTGGAGTATACATTTTTACCCCGATTTGGCGCCGGTTTAAAAATAGTAACGCTTGTTTTGAAAACTCAGAAGAAGGGATAGCATCCTTTAAGGATAATTTTACAAATCAAATACAAGAGATTGGTTTTGATTTCTTTAGTTGGTGTAAAGCAAATATTGAATACTTTAAAACAATTGTAGACGACAATAATAAAAACAAGTCATTCAGCAAACAACTAAATACGGGTATTTATCCCGTTAATGAAAATCTTCAACAAACCGCTACACAAACACAGTTTGCAACAGGTACAACCAATCAAAATATTGTTGAAATCATTAGCAATGGTATCGGATGGTATAAAGCATCACAGCAATTTATGACACCGCAGAAAAAGAATGATATGTTAAATTCATTCAAATGGTTATTTATCAAATATAGTAATGCTACTAAAAACGAGTATACCGTTTTAGAAATCGATAAAACGGGTTTAATACCTGTTGGTGATGCTGACTACGTTGAAATTGTTGATGATAACCTAAAGAGTGAAAATATCAAAACAGGTGTTGAAATATTAGGAATTGAGGGGAGTGCACCTCTTCCTAAAGAGGAGCAATCAAAATCATTTAGCGTTACACAAAATCAAATTTTAAACGTGTATCCTGATACAGGTAAAGTGTTAAATGAAGTGGTGGTTGATGTTGCGGTACCGTCTACACCAACAGAAGAAAAAACGGTAAATATAAAAGATAATGGAACTACAGTTGTTAACCCTACTCAAGGGAGTGCTTTAAGTAAGGTTACCATTAATACTAACGTTGAAACAATTGAATATATACCGTTTAAACTGTTATGTGAATATAATTTAGATACATCAAGAACTTTTACTGAGGACTCATCTTTTAATGTAACATTACAAACGTTATTAATACAGTTACAGGATACATATAATTGCATATATCAAACATTAAATATTGATACAGGACAATATAATAATATAACTATAACAAATAACAATGTAAGTAATTTATATACTAACACTTTAACTACAAACGGTACATTTAAATTCGGTAGTATCTTTGGTTTACCTGTATTTCAATTATTAGTACCCTTATCAACTTTTAAAAATACAGTACAATTTTGGCAGTTAACAATGGGTAGTTACACAGGTAGTGCTGGTTCACTTAAATTAACAATCGCACCGTTTGAAAAAGGTGTTTTTGTCGGAATTACTGTTAACACAGGTTTATGTATAGGAATATCGGAGGTTGATTAAATGAATAATATATATAAATCATTATTAGATTTTACTATTTTAAGTTTTATTCCTACTAATGAATTTTGGGAGGAGATAATACTAGCGTTTATCGTTATAATTATGAATTGTTTAATTATACCGTTAACCAAAAAACTATATGCTAAACTAAAACTCGGTAAAGAAAATGAAGAAAAATTAGATGAAAAACTCGATGAGATTGAGGATAAGTTTAATGATTTGACAAAAAAGAATAAATAGTGTATAATTATAGTAGTGGGTGTATTACTTAAGTTATACACTAAATGATGCGTACGTATCACGAGGAGTGAGCATTTATAGTAATAGCAATTGCTGACGGGTGATTGCGTATAACAGTTTTACATCTCTAATTTTGAGGTGACAACATATGAAATATGATAACATATATTTAAACGCAAATCACCTGTTTAGTTATTATTCAGGTGGATATAGAATATTCATTATTGTGGGTGCAAGGGGTAGAGGTAAAAGTTTTTGGGCTAAAAGATACTGTTTAAAGCGGTTATTTAGACAAAAGAAAAAATTTACTTGGATACGACCGACTGAAAGTGCTGTTGATACGTTAAAGGAATTTGACGGATATAAATTTTACGAAGATATTGTCAACGCAAACACATTTAACGAAAGATACAATATAAAAATAAGTGGTGATGGTACAATCAATTATAAACTATTTGATGATAGTGAAGAGGATATACCGTATGAGCACGCAGGATATTTAATGGCTCTTTCAACATTCCATAAATTAAAAGGTAACACCTTTACTGAAATTAAAACTATCGTATTTGATGAATTTATCCCTGAAGTCGGCGAAGTAGTGCGAGGAGATAGAGCAAGACAGTTCGTAAACACGGTTGAAACTATCTGTAGATTAAGTAAGGATACTGTCATTATTATGTTGGCAAATGCTTTGGATAAAGGAGATAGAATATTAAATTTATTCTTTCAAAATATAAAGGAACACGGGTATTATTTCAATAAAGAAAAACTAGCGTGTATGTTATATTTACCTGATAGCAAGGAATTTAACGATAGAAGATTTGAGAGTATATCAGGTAAAATCATAAAAAATACACCGTACGAAGACACAATAGCATCCAATAAATTTTTATCGATGGACGATTTGTACTATGATAAAAAGCCACCTAATCTACCTTTATTTTGCGTGCTGGATATGCCTACGTATAGAGTCGCTTTGTATGTCGGTGACGTGATATATGTTGAAAATAGGCAAACATTAAATTCAAGTAAGGTATTTTGTCGGAATATAAACGAGATGACAGATAAGTCTAGGTTAATACCTAAGCATATATTGGAGCGCTTGATAGTTTTATATGATAGAAAACGTATAAAATTTGATAGCGAGTATACTCGGCAGATATTTGTTGAGTTTATTGGGTCTAAACACTAGTGATAGTGATTAGATATAATTCACATTTTCTCCCTCTTTTTTATAAGATACTCAAGTGTAATACTTGGGTATTCTTTTTTATTGTTAATAGTTTGAAGTTAAAAGTAATTAGTTTGAATTTAAAAGTAATTAGTTTGAATTTAAAAGTAAATTTATATAAAATACTTTGAATGTAAAAGTAATTTAATTATACATATTTATGGTTATATGTATATACATATTTATGGTTATATGTATATATGGTTTTATGTATATATGTATTTATGGGTT